>Ga0123341_1000365_pt1 | contig 26008 bp, 20 predicted proteins | sample Turbeapinknodule_FD_89959 | JGI IMG/M metagenome (GOLD analysis project Ga0123341, IMG submission 89959) | Root nodule microbial communities of legume samples collected from Mexico - Turtle bean Mexico pink nodule | ecosystem: Host-associated > Plants > Roots > Nodule | place: Mexico: Nepantla...
ATTAATTAAAAGAAACTTTTTTTATAATATTGAAAAATCAAATGAAAAAAGTTAATAAGTATATTTAAGTGAAATAGTAAATGTTTTTTAAGGTCAAATACTTGAAAAATTAAAAAAAAAAAAAAACTTGAGAATGGAATTAGATTAAAAAGTTCAAAGATAATTTTATTATTTATGGTGATCTTAGTTTGATATATAAATATGTATGGCCTTAATTAATAAAAATAAAAAAAGGAGACTCGTGCATAATGCATTTACGAAGTATATTATTTACTAGGTGAACTTAATTATAATGGGTTAATTTTCTATCTATGAAAAAATTAGAATGGATTGTGTTCGTTAGAATACTTTATCTAAATTAATAATAATTTTACTTTTTGTTTACTTTTTAGTAACTCTTTGCTTTTAAAAAATAAAAACAAGGGAAGAGGTTCCATTTTGAATTCCTGATTCATTGTACCTTAGATGGTGGTGTTTCTCCACTGATATATCATATCAGTTATCTTCTTTGACCTTCTGATGTAACAGTTTGGTCAAGATCATGTAGACCATAAAATTATTAATTATGTAACGTACGTGATTTACTCTGAAGATGCCAATATTATTTAGTTCAACATTTTATTTATTATTCAAGTCAACATTCCCAATATGCTTATGTACATCTTAAAACATAACTTGGATCTTATAAGTTACATTTATTAAAGTTGAAAACCAGAGATAGTTATCGATCACATTATTATCTCAATTAGCATTGAATTTTTGTGATTGATTCGTTCGTTGGTGAGGCACAGTTTCCAAGTCAGCATATTTGGAATCTTCTTATGTTTATTTTGTGGATTCTTAAATCGAAAGCAATATCAAAATGAAAGGTAATATAAAAATGCATGTCTGAACGTGGTTGCAATACTTTTTCAGCGTTGACCTGTGACAAAGGCTCCTCATCGCAAACTTCAGAAACTGTGTCCCTTTCTGATGATCTTTTGATTGACATGTTTTATCAACAAGAGATTTGAATCACGAACTCATTGCGTCTTGAAAACTACTTTACTCGTTAATCATATTTATCAGTTTTTTCATTTGCTACAAAGTAAGTTATTATCAGGGTTATGAACTTTCTAACTGTTTCTTTTAGTCACCCCATTACTGCAAACATTTTGTGCTTCGAGAGAAAAGTAACTTATATTAGTCGGTATCGGACGAGTGAGTTTTGATTATTGATTGATCGAGTGAAATAGTAATGATAGTTACAATGATACTTAAGGAATCATAATTAGTGTCTCGAAATACTGAGAGGTTTCTCCGATGAATCAACTAAGTAATTGATTAACAGAAAAATATACATTCCTATTAGTATGGGACTATGATGCAGGTCAATAAGTAACTGAGGTCTGACCCATCATGGTCAAGACTCATAACCAGTGTTATAAATAAAGTACGTTTTTTACTATTGATCAGAATATACTTTCTACAAGAATACTCACTTGAGGGTCAGAGTATCTTTTACAGGTCACCTCGATTGAGATTACCGACACGACTGTCAGAAATTTGTACGCTCACACATATTATAAAAACAAAGGATCATTAAAGAAATTATTGGTTAAAGGTCACACAATTAGTTCTAAAAAAAGAAAAAAGACAAGCAAATAGCAAGGCATCTAAAAACTCTATGGTCAAGGCACCGGGTTTTCAAACTAAACTTATATTATTTTTCCTTTCACAATTTCCAGTTAACTATAATACAAGTTGAACTTTACGTTTAGGATCTTTATTTCATCTCAAGAAATCGTATTTTTTAGAGAGAGTAACAGTATTTATGTTATTTATGCACGTCTCGAGCCCCACATTAACTTAGAAATATCAGTATTTTTAGATTTGCTTAATGCAACATGTGCAGGTTGCTGCAAGAATCAGTTATTAGATTAGATGAAGTGTTAGTTGATCAACAGAGTTTTGTTCCATCTTACGTTTAAGCATGTAGTTCCTGTATTTGACACTTGGGATGAAGGATAACAATGACAAGTTGGAATTTGATTAAACAAGTTACGTGGTAGTGCAATGTTGTACATCAAAGAATCCTTATCATGATCACATCTTTGGGACAAAATGCAGTGAATGAATTATTCATCAAGCATATCTGTGAGACAAGAAAGTACACAGGTTTTTCAAGATTCTCGATGTACTTACTTCACTTAATCTTATTATGAACTTATTATGAACAATGTGTGGATTGCGGTGGTTAGCGAGATTTGGATACACAGGAATAACTGTTTATTTAAAGGTGGAGTGGTTGATCATACTGAAGTTTTCACTCTGTGGTACAGGTTAAGGTTTGGTTCTGGATCTCATCAAAGATACCGTCAATTAATTTCTTATTCTCTGATTGGTGTCTAGAACCCTTGGTATGTATGCATTTAATTTAGTATTTTTATAAGAGTTAATCCTCTTTATTCTCTTTTATTATTGGTAGAGATGGAATAGACAATAGGAAGTCTTTTTAATTGATATGTAGATAAAAAGATACTCTTTGAACATCATTATATTGTATAAGGGTTGGTTCACCTCTGAAATTGACCCATTTAATTTCATTGTTATTTGTTAAGAAAAAAAAAAGGTTTGTAATTATGATGATAAAGTCTTAAGAAGCTAGAAAACAATATTCATTATCTCTGGTACTAAATCAAAAAGATTGTCACAAATATGACAGGTTTAATCATCCGTGTGGCACACAATAATGCCCCCACATATCTGGAGTAGCTGTCTCAACACTTAAATAGTTAAGAATTTGTTCAGACAAACTTTTTTATGCAGACATTAGATAAGAAAAGTTTAATCAACTTATCTATAAGTCAAAAAGTATAAATTTAGGAAAATTGCATAAGAAAGTTTTGTCAAGTTAATTTACGTATAAACTCATTATAATTTTCAAACATGTTTATTTTATTCTATTCTATTCTATTTTTTACTCTTAAAAATTTGTTGAGAGATGATTATCTAAAAAAACCCTAAAGCTAACAATTTCAAAATTATATAACTTTATGTTACTTTATCATAAAAAAAAAAAATTGTGAGTGAATGATAATGTATTATTTATTTATAAGTTATTGTTTTTGTCTTGGAATGTACAAAAGAATATTGTGTTGTTTGCAGACACAAACTACAACATAACTTAATTCCAACCAATTGAGTATGATGAAGAAGATCAAAGCCCAGAAGTGAATGGCACACCAGTGGCTGGCAACCACGTGCGCCCAGCAAGAAGGTTAGCAACTGTGAATCGCGATGCCTCATTTGGGCTTTTTATGCTATGAAAACCGGGCCACAGTACCCTGTTTCTGGTGGATGAACCGGGCCCAAAGTTCTTGTACTCTCCATAATACAGAGTATCCAAAGCAAAATTAGAGTCCCCCCAAGGAGACCAGCCCATTGGGCTCACCATGCTATCCAGGAATGATTTCATTACCACAACTCTAGAGTAACGTTGCCAGGGCCGGCCCAAGAAGGTGTTGAACTTGCCAACAACGGGCCTGAGATCTGGGGCAGCCCGGATCTGAGAGTTATGGATTGAAAACCCAGTGTTTTGAAATGGGTCGTCTCGACCTTGGGCCGTGATCATGTTTGCTTGGCCATTTAAGGGCCTTCTTACAAGAATGACACAGTTTTGAAAAACAACAGCGGCATTTCCGAAAATGAAGTCAACTGTGCCGTAGATGTAACATCCTCTGTAAAATTGTCGCTGTGCATGGACCATGAGTGTGTCTTGATAACCTTCTATGGCACATCGATAGAACACAGAGAGATCAGAGGCTGATCGAAGTGCCACTGCTTGACCCTTTAGAGGACCCGCCGTGTTTCTGAAGGTAATGTCTCTTGCAATGAAGTGAAGCCCATCAATTCCTGAAATTTTATAATAATTCACTGTTAGGTTATGGAATCGTGTGCTGAAATAATCTTAATGTTGATCTCTGAAGTTAATGAAAAAAATCCTATTTATTTCTCGTAAGGATAGGAGGAAGACGTTAATTATAGAGATTGATTGTATATGCGGATTCTAATCCATTTGTAAATATAACTCAAAACAAAACTAAATACAGGAAAAAGAGGAAAAACACTATCCTATATAAGGAAAATAATATGACATGACAAAAGAACAGATTAGGACTAAAAACTACTTTTTTCTATCTTAATTGTATCTTCTAATAAAGAGACATCCACTACAAGAAAATCAATCAATTTTAAAAACTAAAAAATAATTAGTTGTTATAGTGACTAAATTAGATACCATTATAAAAACTAAAAAAAAATTGTTTCTAAATTAGTTTATATTATTGTTAAATGGTTTCTAAATTGGTATCTAATTAGCTACCAAGGTTTTTGCTACCAAATTTAAAATCTAAATAATTGATAGTTAAAACTTTGGTAACTAATTAAATACAAATGTAGAAACTATTTAACAATAATATAAACTAATTTAGAAACTAAAATTTTTTTTTGTCTTTAATTTAGTCACTATAGCAACTAATTATTTTTTATCTCTAAAATTAGTTTCTATTTCATGATTTTTTGTGTGCAAATTCTTAATTATTAGATTTTTTTTATTGCAAAAAAACTGCTACTTTTCACATACTATAAACATTACTAAAACCTCAATCTATCTATATACATATGCTTAAATCGGAAGCATTTCTCCATGTCATTATGCCAAGTCTCTACATGCCAAAAGTTACACGCATCGCCACTCATTCAAAGGCATCATTTAACTTCGTGTACAAGCTCAAGCATTCAACATATTATCATGAGTCAAAACCTTACAAATATATAAACTTATTCACCTGAATACTTTTGAGGGTTTAAGTTTTTCTAGCATATTATATTCATCAGATTAAACGAAGCACAAAGAATTCACACTGCAAAAAAGCATACCAAAACAAAACAAGACTTGCATATAGATTTGAAGAGGAATCCTAAGTATTCGAAAAGGGAAAGCCTGAAATTTTCATACGTATAATAGTGAAGAAATCAAGAAGTGCACTTTCTTTAGAAAATAAAAGGAGAGAAAAAGATGAAATAGTGGTTGAGAGCAGTGACCTGCTGTGGCGGAGCTGTAGGTGGTGAAGCCGGCATTAACGCTTCTGCCACTTGTGATGATGGTGTTTCTCATGCCATCACCGAACAACATGATGTTGTCATTGGTCTTGTCAACCTCAATATTCTCTCTATAAACTCCGCTCTTCACGTGTATGATAAATCTGCTCTTCAACCTTCTCTTTGCAGCGGCATTGATAGCAGCTTGAACACTCTTGAAATGCCCCGAACCATCTTTGGCCACCACAAGATGCGCCCTCACCGAAGAAGACTGCAACAGCTTCCTCTCATGCGTGGAAAACCAACTTGGAAATTCAGCCTCTGCATCTTCCGTGTAATGAACCTTTTCGTACTTCAGGAATGCCCAGTTCACGAATAAGCCATTGCTTATGATCTCGGTCACGTTGCATCTCTCGGTGGGGGCCATGAAATCTTGAACTCCAAGTTCGAGTGCCCCGTTCTGACATGTTTCGATGTTTGTGCGAGCTGTGCTGAGCCACGTTTGTGCATCAAAGGGTGAACAGCTTTTTTTCTGGTGAAGGCCTTCGATGGTGCGGTTGAGATGGAAAACGGTGTTGTCGTAGAGCTTCAAACAATCACGGAACACTGATTTCTGCTTCTTGGTGATCCCCTTGTGCCCGAATTCGCGTGCTTTCCTTCGCATGATCATTGCTCTGTTCAACGCCAAGTGAATGAGAATTGCCCTGAATTCGGATTTGTGTTTGAGTTTGTGATGGTGGTGGCTTTGTTGTTTCATGTAGTATTTGCATGGGTCGGGGTACGGGGTTTGGCTGCACCACCAATCTATGTTGTTGGTGTGGGAATGTCTTCTTGATGTGGCTATTGAGAAAGCAGAGGAAAGTAATAACAGAGTGAACAATGTCTTTGGCATCATTGTCATTTTGGTGCTGTTTTTCTTGTTTCGGGTGCCCAGCAGTTATATATTCATGTCTTTCATGCACCCTCGTAGTAGCTTAGAGTGGGAGTTTCTTAATCATGTGCAAGTGCCGACCATTTTTGTGTTTAGTTTTTTATGTTTGATGTTACAGTAGACGCAACGCGATCTTGATTTTCTTCATGGATACGGAATCACGTGCATTTAGAGAGTGCTGCGGAGTGAGCACGTGGCATGTGTCATCCCATCTTTCCACGGTTTAAGGAATTGCTTATGGGCTTAGTGGAATTACTACTCATTGGATGATTTGCTATGAAAAGACACAAAAATGGCATTCTTTAGACACGCCTTGTTTTCCTAGGTATATCTAGTATATCGGTGAAGTGTAAATTCAAAAAATATTTAATTTTTGGATTTCTTGTAATTAAACATGTTGTATAAGTGTTTGTGTCTGTGCTATCCTAGATAGTTGTTCACTAGTTCAATGCTTGCCACAATCTCTTCGGCCTTACGCATAAAAAAATGAGAAGAAATGATGTAAGACTCACCAAAATGTGTGTTTAATTGGCTCTAAAGGGAGCCAAAAGTGCATACACCGCGTTGACAAAATCTCTGTTTGCAAAGTCCCCACAACACTCCAACCGTTCTGTGCTGCGCTGTTTGTATACTTTCTTAAGTCTCACTGTTAAAAAAAGGGGCAACAGGTACTTGGCTTCAAATCAAAGCATAAGAAAAGAAAGAGATTATTTGTGAATGATGGCGTTATAGTTGTACACAGAAAAAAGAAATAAGTTGCTTAAATGGTAGTAGGATTACTTATTTGGCGTACGGAAGAGTTGAGTTGAGGGTAGCAAGGAATCTTAAACTGAGGCCACAGGTACCATTTCAGACTTCAGTTATTCTTTTTCTTTAACAATTCCAATTAACTACAAAACAACTTGCCCATAAATTTAGGGTCTCCATTTTCACCCCAAGAAGGCTGGTGCAGAGTCAGATAAAATATTAATATCAGTAGTATGCACGTATATTAATCCCATAGTCAACAAAAAATATTATTTTACCTGTCCTTGGCTGCAGCATGTGCAAGTTGCTGCTGCAAGGATCAGTTTATTGGATGGAGTGTTAGTTGATGAACAGAGTTTTGTACAGTGTTACGTTTAAGCATGTCTTACTCAATTCCTTGCTTCAAAACATAAAATGTCAAAGAATTTACTATTTCTGGTGTTATAAGTCCAGACGATACAATCGAGAAAGGCATCACAAAATCAACTTCTACGAATGGAAGAACTTTTATTTAATCTCTTGTTCTAGCTGCCAAGGTACTCAACCCAGTAATTACGTGTGGCGTGAAGATGCACAGGTGAAAAATAATATATTTTCTGGTGTACGAGGAAGACAGAGCCAAGTTGGAATTTGATCAAGCATGTTATGTGCTGATGCTGTATACATCAAAGAATGTCTACTATAATCACATTTTGTGGGACCAAATGGAAACTGAATGAATCAAGCATCAAACATTTCCTGTGACTCAAGAAAAACATATGATTAGGATGTACAGCTGCCTAATAGTCCAATCCTCTGTCAACCATCATCATTCTAACTCTCTCCATGTCCTCTAATCTGCCTGCATTTTCATAAATCCCCATAAGAAGTACAAAGTTATGCTCGTTGTCTGGCTCCAAATCAAAGAGCCTGTTTGCAGCAATCTCCCCAATAGTTGCATCTCCATGCAAAAAGCAAGCATACAATAAAGCTCCCCAAAGAGTTGGACCAGCAGCCTCAGAGCCCATTCCATCCACTATGATGCTATAAGCCTTTTTAATTAGCCCGGCTCTTCCATAAAGGTTAACCATACAACCATAATGTTCCATAATTGGTTTTATTTTATGTTTTGCAGACATTAGAGCAAACACTCTCTCTCCCTCCTTCACCAAGCCTAAGTAGGCACAGGCTGATAATACTGAAACAAACGTTATTTTATCAGGCTCAACACCAGCTTCCTCCATTTGCTCAAAAAACTCAAGGGCTTCTCGGCGTTTGCAATGTGCAGATATTATAGAATTCCACGAAACAACATCCCTCTCTGGCATTAGATTGAATATCCAACGTGCCTTTTCTAACCTACCATGACTGGAGTACATCACCATCAAGGAATTAGCAATGGACAGGTTCCAGTCAAGACCTCGCCGAATTACCCATCCATGAATTTGGACGCCTAGACATGGTGATGACACACCTGTAAGAATGGTGGATACGCTAACAGAATCAGGTTCACACCCGTCCAAAATCATTTGGCGGAAAATGTTCACTGCCCCAACCTCAAGACCATGATGAACATAAGCAGTGAGCATGGAATTCCACGAAATGGAGTCTCTATGAGGCATCTTGTCAAAGATCTTTTGAGCCTTTACGATGTCACCGCACTTAGAATACATGTCAACAAGTGCGTTAAGGACAAACCCATCAGTGGCAAATCCAGCACGAACCAAATGGCGATGCACTTCTTCCCCCACTCGAACAGACCCAATTCCCGCGCAAACTTTGAGAACCCTCGGGAAAGTGAACAAGTCAGGTTCAACACCCTCTTCCACCATTTGGAAGTAGAGTGCAATGGCATCGTCGTAGAGGCCCATTTGGGCATATCCTGAGATGAGTGAATTCCAGGGAAATGCAGACGTGTCCCTCTTAGCCATTTGATCAAACAGCTCGTGGGCGTCATCCACAAGCCCACATGCAGCATACAACCTGAGAAGCTTGGAAGAGATGCCAAAATTTCTATGCAAGAGGGATGTTGGGATAAGGCGGTGGAGTCTGATACCGGGACGAATGGCTTGCAAGCGATAGCAGATTTCTAATAAAGAGGCATATATTTCAGGGTCGATTCTGATGCCCTTCTCAAGAGAGTCTTCAAGGTCTGTGATGACTTGTTCAAGTGCTTCCGATTGGGTTTGGGGAGGAGGTCGGCGATGGATAAGGAGTGGGGTTGATTTGGGTTTGGGGAAACGAAGAACGTTTCTTCTTTCTTGTCTTTCCAAGCATCTTTCTTTCCAAGTTTTGTTTTTGTTCTTATTCTTCTTCCGGGAGCACAAGCTCATGGCATTAGGAGGGAACCTTACTAGCATGCTTATCATTCTAATTTCTTGGATCTCAAATTGGGCATTTGGATGTCATAATCACAGTATATGTAATTCTAAAAACGAATGAACTTCATTTGTGGAGGAGGATAGTCATCTTTTGACATATTTTGTTATTTGACAAGATTTATATAATTTCCATCTGAAACATAGATAGAGCTGCACACTTTGGAGGTCTTAATGGAGAATAGATTCTCCTATTCAGATACACTGATACACTGCGACGAAAATACTTCTCTAACAAATTTATTAGTAAACATTCAGCAAATTGGAGACCTTGTTATACAGTCCCCATAGTATTTACGAGAGAGAAGATAAGGATTAATGTCACGCAGTCAGACGGGAATAATATATATATATATATATATATATATATATATATATATTGTCAAGTAACACAAGACAAGACGTTAAAGAAAGTCATTAAAATAGAGATTACTCTCCCCAAAGATGTAGTTCCTTCTCTTTTAGGATTAGGATGAAGTTACATGAACAAGAAGAATATATTGAAATTTCCACGATATAGGGATAACAACGTGAGATGTAATTATTACCACTGCAATTTGATCATGTTTCTTGACCTAAGAAGCGTCACTTACAACAGTAACAACGAATTTTGTCGAATTATGATGTTAGGATCCTTAAATTAATTGAGGAGATTATGTCATGTCCAAAAGTATTGATTTTATCACTTAAACTCGGTATTTAGTAGGGCACGCTTGTGGTAGTATCCCAATAATCCCTTAAAAATAATTAAGATATACAAATAATCTTCAAGCACATTAAATACTCGATGATTACCTATATAATTTGTTTAGCTTAAAGACTATTTAAGAGAGAATAATATTTTAGGCATTTCTCTGGAAGACATAACGCTATAAGCTGTTTATTGGCCATTAGGCATTATAACGAGGAAATAAAAAAAGGTAACGAGAACCATCTCCTCAGCGGATGAGTTTAGAGCTACCAAATCCCAAAAGACAAGCGCCAGGAATTTTGACAGATCTCGTAATCAACTGGTAACAATGTTGGGTTACCACTAAATCCAAAATTTAGTCAACTTGAGAGTGCTCTCAGCCAAATCAAACAGCTTTCATTTAGCCTCCTGCTGCATAGAATGAGGCAAGTCATTAGAGCTATTAAATCACAAAATACATCATTTTAATCCAGATAGAGAGAAGCCAAGGTGGACATGAAATTCAAATTACATCTACACAACAAATATGGTGTTTTAAATTTCTCCTAGTTAAAAAGCTCAAACTGAAATAAATAAAGTCATGTTTAACTAAACACAACATACCAATAAAGAACTGTTTTCTTGCTGATCAAATAAAATAAATAAAGAACTGTTTCCTAAGCATTTAACTAACGTTATAGAAATAATAAATAAATCAATACCTCACACGCCTCAAAAACTGGCCGAACTTGCTCAAATATTTCATCCACTGTACCTACTGCGTTGATCTGCAGAGATTAGTTTGTCATATAATTACGGTATAATCCATGTAGGGGTACAAAGTGAGGTCGAAACCAAAATCGGTGCGTTTAGCAAGAAAGGCATAGAATACTTTGACCTGAGGCTAACTTTTTCTCAAATAATTTCCATTGCATGCAAAGCCTATCCTTGTATAAATTATACAATCAGAGAAGTAAATCCAAAGGCCAATCATCATTCAAGAAAAACGCACAAAAGACTATACTGTGAAATTTTCCCACTCAGAAGAACTAGTATCACACTTTGAAGGTAAGTAAATAAAAGACCTCTAAAAAATGGTAAACAGAAACCATTTCAATTTTGTGTGTAAGTTGTCATGGTGCAATTCTTAAATAAGGTCAGTTCTCCTAGATCCAATTGAACATTGAAACTAAATATAGTTACCCGGTAAAGTTTCCCCTTCTTAGAATAATAATCAATAACGGGAAGATTTAAAGCCTCAAACACTTTAAGACGATTCCTCATTGTATCTATGTTGTCATCAATTCGACCCTGCAATAAAAATATGTAAGACAGCAGATTGTAATCAGCTGCTGAAGTTAAATCTCCACGGATTTAATAGGAACCTCATTCCGGCTTAGCACACGTTTCACCATCTCTTCTTCAGGGCAATCAAAGAAAAGTACAAAACGTGGTTCTGCTCCAACCTGCATAGTGAAGAGTGTGTTTATTTAGTCAAAAGAATACACAAAAGAATTTACATGGGATTACCCTTGAATACAGTTTTCAACCATGACAATTTACGTTGTAAATCCATAGATATTGTCATTTGAAAACATATTCAATGCACATAATGAGGCAAATATATAGTAAATTAAATGCATATATATCAACTTAAAACTAGAAAGAAGAGGTAGAAGGAGGGGGGTTTGAACTTCCTTCAGCTCAAATTGAAGAGTAGCAAGGTTAACAGTCAAACTTACAATTTGTTCAAAAGCTGCACGGTTCTCCTCACTTCTAGGGAAACCATCAATAAGAAACTTCTGGTTGTCACTAGCTTCCATCTCTCTTAAAATCAATTTGACAGTAACTTCTGATGGAACAATTTTTCCTTCACTAATTGTATTCAGAATCGATGAGCTGTTTTGGTGTTTTTAAAGTAAAAGTCCCAAAGAAGCACCAACAAAATAAAAACAAAATTAGGATAAGACGACGTCGCCCATTCCCTATCACAAATCATTTTCATTCACTAATTGTATTCAGAATTATAGTTGTTTTGGAGTTTTTATTTTTAATGCTAAAATCCCAAAGATACACCAACAAAACAAAATCAAAATTAGGATAAGACAACATCACCCATATTCACTGTCAGAAATCATCTCCCTTCTCAAAAGGTCTCCAGCACTCAGATGCTTAAATCCAAAGGTTTCAACAATTTTTGCACATTGTGTACCTTTTCCACTACCAGGACCTCCTGAGTGCGAAAGAACAATTTTAATTATCATTTATTTAAGGAAACCTCAAAAAAGTAAAAAGGCATGGATAGCATCATTAAGAACTTTATGCATTTCTTTAAATACATTATATCAATTATTAAAGTAATAGAGCCCAAACAGTTTTACTCAGTTACATAACATGAGAAAAAGAGTGATGGTTTAGATTCTCAACTTGGCAATTGTCACCAAGTTTATCTGCATGTTCTATCCTTTCTGCCAAATAAGAGTATGCAATTTCCAACAGAAATATAGAAAGTCTATCAAAGTATATGTGGTGTTTTAAGGTTCACATTCTAGCACTCGACAGATTCATTTAGGTTAATACAGTTTTCTTTCAAGCTTCAAGATGGGCCAATATCTAGCTAGATCATGAGAACAATCAATCAAGTAATTAGTTTGAACAATTTCAATTTTTTTATGTGCTTCTTCCACTTACTTTTGACCATTAATAAGCTTTTAAGGATAATAGAGACAAATAGCTTAACGTTCAAACATCCGTAAAGCTTCAATTCCAATACTAACCATCCGTGATTATACTTTTCAACACCCTTGTTTCATTGATAGTAAAATCCAGTCACACAAATAACATGCATAAACATATATGGGTGTTGAGATTCCATAAAATTGTACAACAAGAGCCATCCATATACACTGCAATCTGTAAGCATAGAAACACGAGATATGCAGAGAATCGTGTAATTCAAACGTTGAGGCATTCACAAAATCAGTATTTAGTTATCACCTCGATTACCGCAGTTGTGATGGCACAAGACTTACATAATGATTTGACAGCAATTTAGTGAACAATTTAATAAACGTGTGATTACCTAAAACAAAAGTTATAAGTGGAGCTACTTGCTTGGGGGAAATCCCACCCTTTTCCTGCATTGAAGGGAACAAAGAAACACGGTGATCATCAAATATTATACTCCAGATACAATGTGTAAAAACTGTAAGGCCTCCGGTAGCATGGTTATACAAACAGCAAATAGCAACGGTAAAATAAGAAGCATGTGTAGCTAATCGGAAAGGAAGAGTAAATATGAACGAGAGAAAGCGATACAAGTAACTGAAGCGGCACAGTGATGTTATATATAGAGAGAGAGAAGAAAAAGGAGTTAGAGGAAATTGGCGATCCAGAAGCAGAAGTGTTAGGCTGTGATATGTGTGCGTAAGAAAAACAATGAACCCTAAAAGTAGAAGAGTTGATTATAAATACCTGGAAGGGCGCGTGGAAGGGAAATCCAGTGGTGAATCTTTGGGGAAGAGAAGCGTCGTGTTTAGGAAGTTGCTGAGTGGAGGATAACATCCAAAAGCAAATCAAAACAAAGTAGTGAGTGTGAGAGTATGAATATATGAAGAGAGAAAGAAGAAGATTGTTACCAGCAGAAGAGGAAGAAAAGAGGATGATTTGGCTGCGCGTCTCCACATTTCTGTTTCTGATTTCGTATTTGATTGTTATTGAAGTGAGTGAGATGAGTGATGAGGGTTTCTTAAACGACGGTTTGAATTTGACGGTTACGGTTGCGATAGGGTGGTTGCTCGGTGCAGGGCGGAGGAGTTACAATACACATGGGATGCTGGAGGAATGGACAACGCTTTCCCTCCCTCCCCTCTCTCGTTTTCCTTCTTTTTACACTCCTAATATTATTTCTTTTTTTAATATGAAAATTTCCACATATAATTTTTTCTAAAATTACTTTTAAGTGTAATTCTTTTTTCTGCGCATAAAACATACAACTAATTCTTTTTGTTTCAACTTTTATTTTTCAAACTGTATCAAACAACCTAAGAAAGTTATTATTTTTGTGAGTTGTTCTATAATAAATAAAGCAGGAAAACGTGCGAAGCGATATGTAGATATTAATATTATGGCACTTCTTTGTGAATCCAATCCATGAGCATGTGTGGCACTTGGGTGGTGTGTACGTGAAGAATGATTCTCAAATTGCTTAACAACTTATTAGAAATACTAATGAGATCAGATGGGATCCATCACACTATATCTTCTGATTTTCAAACTATTTTATTTCTTACTAGGGTTATTTGTATGCTTTCATTATTTTTAAAGGGTTCATTATTTTCTTTTTGTTTTTTAGTCTCTATCGTATAATATGAAAGAAATAAAAGAAATCGAAAACAACGCATACAATAGAAAGGAATAAATTTGTAATATACAAAAAAAAATTATTATAGAAAGCAAATAAGTAATTATTGTAAATAAAGTACTGTAGAGCAAAGTTTAATAGAGAATACTAAAATAAGAAAGTTTAGTGTAAAAGTACATAAGATTTTTTCGTTATAATTTTTAATTTTCTAGCAGTACTACTACATCGTGTCATCAGCAATGTTTGAAACGTTAACTATTAAACTGCAAAGAACAGTTAATAAGACCCTGTAAAAAAACTAAACATTCAGCCCATTGTGCGCAGAATAGTCATAGGAGGAATAAATAAAAGGTGGAAAGAAAAAGTAATAATAAATGTGGTGTGATGATAAAAAAGAGATAAAAAGATATTAGGCAAAGAAAATGAAATATAGTCATTAATAACCCACAATTTGAATGGTCGTGGTTTCTCTATTAGGTAACAAGACACTATTTACTGAGGGAAAAAGATAGAAGAATACTACAATCAATCTATCAAATCCTAAAATAAATAAATAAATAATTGTCATTCTAAACTGAAAGTGACAAAAGACAAGAAAAACCAACTATCGGACCATGTCGCAGTGCATCTAAAATCATATGAATACAGTGGTGATAGATGCAGGACAGTAGAATGAGTCCTAAACATGTCTGGAAATCCAACTATTTGAAGCATGCCCTTGGTAATATATCTATACAGAATCTTATAATCCTCATTGCCAATGTTCATGAAATTATAATTATGTGATTCCCTGGAGTCATTGAGTTGATTCCCTGGAGTTCTTGATCACCAAATCGTAATTGATAGAAGCTAGCTGAGACAAGTTCTGTAAGAAAACAAGAAAAAAGAATTTTCTTTAATCCACATGGAAAAGTACAAAATTAACTTTATATAATGTTCAGATCTCAAGTGAGAGATATCATAGTTAGAGTCAATTACTATATTTGAGATATCGTCTGCTTTGGAGATCGGTGTTTTATCACGATTTTGTCTTTAAGAAACATTTTTTAAAGACAAAACCGTGATAGAGCACTAACCTCCAAAACGCTCATGGTGATTGATCTTAGAACTTGAGGTTGGAATATATGGTATTTGGCCAAAAGTAATGTGATGCGAAAATCTAGGTAAAATTGATTGCTATCCATTAATGTTTTACTTTAGGGTCAGATTTCAATGCTCAACTTTTAGCCTATTCGTGAGAATTTGAACTTAAGAAAGTAAATGAGCAACCACTACTTTTCCCTTACAATCTAAACCAACATCCCATGGCAAAGCCTTACATTTCTAGCAGTAACAAATTGAGGATAGGTAACATTAAAGGGCAGGGTGGGGAAAAAAGAGACAAAAGAGGCATTTCTTCACCCAATAAGCACACCAATTTAGGATAGTTGAGTGGAATTATTTATATAGAGAAAAAAGAACATGAGGCACGGCAAGTATTACCTTAAATGAGAAATTACTAAATGAGTACTGCACTTCAAGAGCTGGACCACCGAACTCTGCTAAACTACCACACTCGTCACCCTGCTTAACAAGTTCCAAGTATCAATACTCAGAAAAATTATGGTCAAACAAGGCTGCTAGAAAAGTATAATAGATAAAATTGCTGTTACACCACAAATTAGAAATTTAATTTAAAAGGATAAAAATTGCATGTACGGTTAACTAATCTAACTTCTTATTTTATGATCAAAGGAATGGAAACATCTGAGCTACTTATGAAGCAAGCATTTCAAAAGCTAAAGTAGTTTATAGCGCATCTATACTCTGAAAGTAGAAAGTATTCTTACATCTTCATCTAGCATATCGCTGCCTGAACCACTGCTGCATGTTTCAGTAATCTCATCAAAATCACTAACTCCGAGACAATGTTCGTCCTCAGGATTCCATATGTACCGGCTCATAAAATAACTTGTATCAAGAGCTTCAGCCGATGGAATAAACATAGCCTGCAGAAAATCAGAGGAGATACAGTGTGACAAAACAAAAGATATGGCACAAACATACCAAAGCTCTTATAGAATTAGAAAGAACCTTCTGCCTTGCTAGTGTATCCCAATTAATATCTTTGAAGAAGGCGTGGCGTTTAACCTGCCAGAAAAAAGTATGTTTATGGTTGCCTTTTACCATGATTTGCAGCTTTACTAAGCAATAAATAACTCACTTCTGTAGCTCCTGTTGCGCCTAATCTTTGGACTGGATTTTCGTTCAATAATCTAAAAGAGAATACACTGTCAGCCATAACCAACATGAAAGAATCACAACATCACAAAGTTAAAAAGGACAACTTTTTCCAACTATTGCATAAAGCGTTTGGAGGTATCATGAAAGTCAAAACACTAGAAAAAATTGTCTATCCTGTTTCGTTACTTCTTCCATATATGTTGGCTTCTAATGCGTGTTTTACACGATTTGGTCCATGTGCAAGTTTCATGCAGGGATATTTTCCATTTGTAAGTCGATTAGCTTTAAAGAAACTTTGCATAGCATACCCAAAAAAACTACTTTGTGGCCTTGTTACAAGACACCTCTACTTTGTTAATGCTTACTTATTTATCAAATCATATGCTTCAAAGCTCATCTCATCAGGAATCTTGGGCCATTGTATGTCTCTGTTAATTATGTTATCAAAAATTTGCTGCAAAACAAGCATCCATGTGAAAGTGTTCAGATATGCATCCAATTTCCAAATAATTAAAAAAAAATATACATCAACCTCTTTAAGTTCCAACAAATTCACAGGAATACATATGATGAACTTAAAATCCACAAAAACATAACCATGCAAAGAACATTGAGCAAAAAAGCAAAATTGGATGTCCATGAGTAATGACCTGATAAAAAAGATGTAGCAACCTGGTACACAATGAAGCTGAAAACCATGGAAGTAAATGCAAATAACAACAGACAGACAGGACCTCATCAGATCTTACCAATAGATTTTCGCATTTAAGCAACCCAACTGGTTTTGATCCTAGTGATATAGTCACTGTTTGTGATACAAACACAAGTTTTTACAAAACAATAGATCAGCAAGATTCCCACATAATAAAAAATTTAAATCCAGGCCCCTGTCTTTATCTCCATCTTATGCATTATGATTACTTCTCTTTGAAATCCCCATTCATCACCAGATCTGTACACACCAGACTGGACATCATAAAATTGACATATTGCTGAAACCCAAAACCATTCGCCTAGGAATTTGCCCGGATTCCTATCAAACCATAAGGTTATTGTATGTTATTGGGATGCTAAAATTTCCTATAGGGAGATAGGTGTAAAACTTCTATGACAAATTCATGTGAGATAGGAGCACGAGTGCTTTAATTATTGTGGCCAAAGTTAAGGTTGCTGCCTTATGATCTGAGGTCACAAGTTCAAATCCTAGAAACATCTTATTCTCTTGAAGCAGTAAGGCTAAATACATTTACCTTCTTCAGACCCTAATAAGTCTTCGCCTCTTGCACTAGGTTACTCTTTTCATTCATTTCCCTTTTGTCACGTTACCACAACAACGAGCTTATTCAATTGGCAAATTTTGAAAAATTCAAAAATGCATTATTTATTATTATATTAAAACGTAAGTAGCCACAACAATACAAATGGTGTAGATAACGCAAGTTAACCAAAAAAATAACTTCACAAAAATCCGAGGTGATTGACAAAATTTAGAAAGCTCCTCTATTAACTAGCATAAAATATGTGCCATATATCAATTGACAAATATGGTGGTTATAAAAGTAAGCAGATCGCAGGGAATTGACTTGAAAATGATTCAGCAAGGCTAGAAGATTTATAAGGATGTTGTGTTAGATCTAAGAGGAATAACAGTCCACCGTATAAACACAACTCCCTGTTAAAGATGAGAGGAGAACAATTGAGCTACAGTATGCTCCAATTTGAGCCTAGAAGTATTTTAAATGTGATTCCAACAGCAAAAGAAAACGAGAAGAAAGTGAATGCTATCATAGATGGTATTCTTTCATCATAAGTTCAGTTTCAACAAATTATTTTATAAGAACTTCTAAGTTGAGAAAAAGAAAAAGAAAAAATGAAACTGACCTGTCTAAATTAGTGAAAAAGTCAATTTCAATTTTTCATTGTTTTTCTCTTCTAGAAATCTTAATGAAGAATGTCGTCCAAATCATTCTTTCTAGTTATCAGAGTTAAGGACTCAAGATATCACAAGAAGCTACCTGTGGATGTTCAGCATTAAATGGTGGAATACCCACAAGAAGCTCATACAGTATGACACCCACAGACCACCAATCAGCAGTTACACCTACAAAAAGAGCAATCGTGTAAAAAAATGTAAATCACAAAATGGTTTTGAAAGCACAGTAAATTTATTTATACAAAAAAATTATTAAATAAAAGCATTTTTCGTATAAGATGTACTGTTTAATCAGCGGATAAACTGCAAACCATGTCCCATGCCAAGAAGTATTTCAGGTGCCAAGTAATCCGGAGTGCCAACCACTGATTGTCTTTGACGCTCTTCCCGTTTGAAAGAATGTGTAGGTTTTGGTTCATCGTCTTCTAGGATGGCCGAAAATGATGGCGCTGATAAATCATCTGTGCTGTTAATAAGACCAACCTTAGAGAGCCCGAAATCTGTCAACTGTAATAACAGAAATTAAGCTTTTAGAATAAAGTCTATGTATTATGGGGTGTCTAAGTTTCATATCACAGATGATCTTTGTTTCTTATCCTTTAACAGTTAGCTTTCGAAGGTAAATTTTTTAAGTGTTTTACTTTTCAAGTGTCATCGAATAAAGTGTGTTATGGGTGTTATGTGTCTCTGCCTATAAAAAAAAAGTGTGTAACTGTCGTAGATTAAAACTCCTGGAGTGATATAAGCTTGGTGGAATGAAGTTCTCGAGATCATGATGCCTTAGGAATGACATAAAGATGAGTCTATTAGCATGAGGGAAACAGACGTTCCACACGTGGTTAGAGCCGAGGAAGGGTATATTAGCATCCCAGCGTAACTTGCTGTATGAGTAAAGTACCCCGTTGTAATGAAGTAATTAAACGTTATCTTCCTTCAAGCTAATTTTGGGAGGTAAATTTAGCTATCATTTTGTGATCCTTATGAATAAGCAAAAACTTCTTGAATCAGTCTCTTTTTCTTCAATGAGATTGAATTGATCACTGTGAGCTTGAACTTATTCAACTCCCTCAAGTTTCTAATTTATGGAAGTGAATTTAGCTATCTTCATTATTTAAATATATAGCAAAGCGTATTTTAGTCTTAACTAGTGTGTCCATAGGTTATAAATTGTTTGTAATCCCATATACTTTATGTCGTAGACATGAAGGACGGCGAAAACACCCCAAATGTCTATGAACTTTATGGTCCTGAACTAGTGTTAGACAATTCTCTCCCCTTAAGTTAGCTTAATCTAAGTCCATTCATCCAATCCATTCCTAGAAATTGAAATATACAAGTTCAGGAAGAACTAAAATTTTATACACTATTTTATCAACATTATTAAGAGCTTAATAAAATGGTTCTTTGAAGTTCTACTTTCTGATAAAAAATGCAATGTGAAAGGACATGAGGAGAGTTTGATTCAATTTAAATGGGTAAAAAAGATCAGCAACTAAGAGAAATTTTGTGTTGAGGTGTCCTTTATTAATTGGAGAAATAAGGAAGAGAAGAGGTAATTTCAATTAATAATGCTGACCTTAATATGGCCATCTTGACCAATCAGTAAGTTATCTGGCTTCAAGTCTCTGTGAATCACATTTAAGGAATGCAAATACTCCAATGCAAGAACCTGTAGAGCGACCAAGAGGATAGGAGGAAAAGAATAAAGAACATAAACACAATTGTAGAGAGAACTTATTAGTATCCTGGTGAAAAACTAATGTAGTTAGTATGCTTACAACTTCTGCAATATATACTCGAGCCATATTTTCATCTAAGCAACCTAGATTTCTCAACATTGAATAAAGATCTCCACCATTCAAATACTCCATAACTAGATAAAGATTTTCCCGACATGTGAAAGAGTAGAAAAATCGGACCTGTTCATCAGAGTTACATGAAAATTAGAGAAGTGTGTCAATATGCAACAACTTCATAATTGAGCAGTATATTGCAGGTCTGCTTACCACAAAAGGATTTCGAACAGATATAAGTATGTCTCGCTCTGCCAAAATACTTTGAACTGCATTTTTACGGATCATATCTGCCTTTTTCAGAACCTACAAAATATCAAAAAATGGTTCCAACTCATTCAAAGTAATCAGTTAGTCAATTTAACAAGAGTTTTTAGTAGTTTCTTTAGCCATCACTTAATAGCCAATTGGCAGTGGTCCACAAAAAAGAATGCTCTTACAATTTTACAACTTAAAACGGATAATATTCTAATATTTTTAAAGACTATTATGATTAAAAATTTGTAGTTTGAATTTTAGCAGATTTACATTGTAAGAATTAAAAGATTGGAAAGGACTTTAGAGATTTATGTTGGGAAAGGCAATACAAATTTCCAAACGGTAATGAAAGCAAGTTAACTAATAATATTGAAAATGAAAATTCATCATAATAACATTTCTTATGAAGAAAATTATTAACCACTACAGATCAATGCCTTTACCGCCTTCAACTATGAGAGAATAAATTATGTTATGTAAAAGAAAAAGCCCGAGAATAACCTGACAAGATAAAGAATGAAGAAAGTCTAAAGACTTTGGATGAGATTGTTTGAAAGGTGTGATATTTATACATTTTATTAAAATATCACATAAAATTCATCAAAAATCTTTCTTATAAAATAATTCAAATGTATATATTTTTAAATACTTAAATTTTATAAGTTTTAAAATTTTTGATTGAGTAACACCAAGATTTCAATGTTATTAGTAGAGTGGTAAAATACAATGAGATTCAATATCACTCCGTCTATTATGGGTTTAAATCGGGTGAAATTGGGTGAGTAAAAGCTAAACTAGTTTTACAATTGATAAAGGCAAATTCTCCCACCATACTTTCTCCCTTCACTTCCATACTTTTTAATATTTCAATAATACCCTTTTGAGTAAGGTGAAAAGTGTGGTATATTCTTTTTCAAGTGACAGTGGTTGTTTGTGGTGAATGATGGTGAAAGTTGATGGTTGAGGTAAGTTTTGTGGTGCTTTTATCGGTGATGTATTTGCTTTCGTTCATTTTTTTTTTTTCATTTTTTTGGAAGACACAGAACCCAAAAAAACCCAGCAAGGTGCAAGGAATCTTATCGTCAACTCTCTCACATACGCTCAAATAATGAAATTATTCTCTCAAACAACTAGAGAATAATGGAAGTATTGTAACTCTGAGGAAGATATGGGGTACAACTGAGATTATCTAAAAAAAATGTGAAAAATATTACATTTAGGATTATTTAAAAATATTAAAAAGGTTAAGACTGACTTTTCACTGGAAGAGGAAAGTATGAAGGGTGAGGGAGAATTTACCATCAAAAAGTTATACTTAGCCCACTCACATTATACCTAGCCCACTATAGAATTTGGATTGGGCTGGATTGACCCACCAACTAACCTAAAAAGATTGAAAAAATCAAATAATGGCAAAGACATTGATAGATTAAAACTTTAATTCTTTAATTTATTGTGTGTGAACAAATAAAATTAATAAACAAAACTAATCTTAAAACACAAAACTTGAAGTTTATGAGAAGTTGGCATATAATTTTTAATTCTTTAATTTAGTACTAGGGAAATCACATGTATGTTACTTATATGTCTTCTCATTTAGTCATAATTTCTTATTTAAATGTTATAATTTAATGTTAATTTCTGTCTTGATAATCTAGTTGGCCGCCTAAGAATAGATGCTACTGTGTACCGTTTATTATGAATCTATTTATCTCAATCATCTTTTAACTCTCTGCAAAGAAATCGTTCTATTTGATAAGGAAACAAACCTTTATAGCAAAAAAATCACCAGTTACTCTTTTTCGGGTAAGAAAAACTCGCCCAAATGCACCCCTACTTATGGGTTTTATTATTTTAAAGTCCGCAATAGTGGTCCGGTCCTTGGAACAAGCATTAATAGGGCTAGCACGAAGGCTACGAACTGTATCATCTTCCACTGAACTCTCTTCATCAGCAACGCTAGTTGATGAGTCCACCTTTTCATCTTCTATCTGCCCGCAAAGAGCTATATATTTCTCCCTGCAAAATGAAGTAGCAAATTCAAGGTTAGGTTTAAGCACCATGCCAGTACCAAAAAATAAATTAGAAACGCTAGAGCAAAACAGTGGCTCTATAAAAATGCTAGCAAAATCTTACAGAAACTTTTGAAATAGAATAAAAAAATAAGTGGCTGTACTAGAGCAAAACAAAAAAAGTCACAGGGGCTCACTGCAAAAGGTTCTCTATTCGTCGTCCAAAAGTCTCCACAATAAGTGCATCCACTTTTCTGTCTTGGATGGCATATTTCAGGTCTTCTAAGCGATCAAGCATATACTCCAGAGCACTGTAATCACAGTTGCTCACATTTGCAACAGCACGGGCTATTTCAACTAGCTTGCTTATCTATCATTTGACAGTCTAGTTATCAATATAAAATTCCAAAAATAAATGTAAAGAAAATAGAAAAATTACACTTTTCACACCATTATAAAAAAATTTACCCGACAACTTTATTTTAATAATATATATTAATATAAGTTTAAAAAAATATTAAAATATTAATATAATGGTGAAGATATTAAGGTTCCTTATCCGTATGAGAGAAGACTTCACAGATTATACATATTGATAATACGTTTTCATCTAATTTAATGTTTCTTGTGCAATGATATAAATGAAGAATTACAACTATGATAAGTGTATACCTGGTCACAACTTTCAAGTTCAGACAGTGTTCTCCGTCCACTAAGTAACATTTCCACTTGAGTGGTTCGTGGTGTTACCAATGGTGATCTCGGTGTCAAGCTCCCAGCTGAAGATACCTTTGTTCCATGATCATGTTTTACGAAGATGCGTGCTTCGCATGATATTCTGGGTGAAAAGTTCAGATCGTCCATGACAAAAGTATTGTCAGGCTCCGTAGTAGAGTCGAGCATGTCTTCAGAGCATCTAGAACTCATGTTATTTCCCTCTAGAGATAAATCGCTGAACTCTTCAAGCACATTTGAAGCGGCAAGGTCAAAGCTTTCTCCAGGAGTATCAGTGCTTTTCGGTGTGCTTTTTGGTGTCCATGATTCTAGTATCCTTTCAATGGTTTCAGAAACTCTTTCAAGCCGCTCGTTTACAGTTAAACCTTTCAAATCACATCTATCCGCAATTGTGCATATTCTCGAATGCTCCTCCACATGTACAATCGGTATTTCAACCTCACAAATCCTGCATATCATTGAATCCTCGTATGTAAGATTTTGCTGGTCTCCCCAGAATCCCCAAGAAACCTTTCGTGTTCTTGATGATGATTGTGAATGTTCAGGATGACAAGAGGAAGTATCCAAATTTTCAGCATTTTCATCTTTGACTAGCAAGTGGTTCATTTCACCTTTGGATGGGGTATCTACAGCATCTTGATCTTTTCGCTTTCTCTCAGCAGCAGATGGAAACTTTTTCCAAGAAGACATCCTATAGGTGCCAGAAGTTGATTCAACACTCTTGACCGAAGCAACCTCCGGGTTGTCAATCACAACACTTACTTGTTGATCAGCTTTACTCTTTGTTGTTTTCGGTTTTTCTTTCTCTTTACTATGTGACATTTTTAACTGTTTCTCAGCCGTCTCGTGTACAGCGAGTGGAATACTTGAATTCTGCTGTGCAGCCTTCAAAATTTGCTCAGGATAGACCCCCAGGTCGCTGAGTTGGTGAAGACCCAGAATGTGGTCTTGTTCAAATCCGCTTTCCTTCTGAAATTGCACTAATCGAGTGCAACGAGTGAGAATAAACAGTAGGCGTGTATGAGCTTGCTTGAGTATGCCCACTGGTAATTCTTGACGTTTGTCATCTAGATTTTGAACAATAGATTCGCATTTGATCCAAAACTGGGTAGGAGACATCTTTGCACATTGTTGAGCAATAACCAACAGATCCTCCAACTTCTCTCTCCATTCACGATCACACACTAAGTTTTTTTCAAGAATACCCACCAAATCTCCAGCGAAACCACCCAAGTCAGAATCAACTTCTTCCTTAAATTTTTCAAACTTAGCTCTAATCGCCGACATTACTTCCTGCAATATTTGATTTTGCGGGAAAACAAGTGTTGAAGAATTTTATATATTTTAAATTAATGAACAGTAACACCAAACTTGAACAAGTTAAAAGGAGAATACCTCCAAGTGGCCAAAGGCACGATGTTTCCAGATTGGAAATGGTTTAACTCCCTTGGAGTTGAGCTCATGGGAAAAGCTTTTGATATCAGGGTTTCTCTTTTTGCGTCCACTAGTAAGTCGCAGAATTTCCTGAAAACGTGGGGATTGCATTTCTTTGGCGAAAGCTGCATGATGACCCTGTGCAAAACACATGCAATGAACCTGAGCAACCTACATTTCTCCAACTATCGATCATAAAAACGAAACAATTAAATAAGAAAATCCACTAATTCAGTAAATATGATCATGCACAATAATACATCATGTCTATCACCTCTAGCACAGGAATGAGCTGCGAATGAGCTTTGAGCGATTTGGATTGATTCAAATGAATAATCCCCCCTAAAAGAATGACAACTACATTAGCAAAAGCCAGCACGAAATAAAAAATCACTGCAAAGTCCCAAATAGGAAATGAAAGTAACAATAATTGGATTTTGAAACCTAAGAAAAGGAGAAACGCAGACCTAGGTCTCTTTTTGGATGGGAATTGGATCTGGATCTAAATCCGGCCTCATTGATGGCGATAGCATTCTGTGTGATGAAGGAAGGAGCGCCAACGGAGGAGGAATAGCGAAGAGGCGAAGAGGAAGAACGTGTTCGAATGTTATTCAGCCCTAAAGAGGACGCGAGCAAGATGCAAGAAGAATCAGAGCGTTCATCGTCTTCCTCTTCTTCCTGCTCCTCATTGCCTAACTTACTCCGTCGAATCGGAATGGGCGGGATCTTGCGGAGTTTAGCTCTGGTGGAAGGCGACGACGGTATCGCCGTGGCGGAATGGTCTTTGGCGGGTTTGTGCGAAGAATACGGCGGCGGAGGGTTGGACGACATGGAGGCTGATGAATTTGGGATTCTTCATGGCATTGTGAGTGTGCGTGTGTGGTGTGAGTGAAGAGAGAGATTTGAATGAAGAAAAGATGAATTGAAGGATGAGATGAGAAATTCAAGGGAAGCGGAACCAGAAGATGGAGACAGCGAAGCGGGATTTTCAGTTAAGCCCAGTTCGTTGAAGAATAAAGAAGGAAGAGCAATGTCAATCGTGCTTCCCGCGAACCAAGTTTGTTCAATATTACGTGTCATGTGCTCTGTGCGCGTGGGAGGGAACAAGACCGCTCCAACTTCCTTAACCGTCCCCGTTCCATACCCAATATTTACCCCTCCCTATTCCCAAATTTTTTTTTATATTTATTTATTTATTCAAATTCAAGAGAATTTTTCATACTTCATCTCAATGCAAGTGGATTTTCCATCACAACTTTCCCAATAAAAAAAACATAAAATTCAAAAAATATTTATTAGATTTTTCACAATTTTAATACAGATTAAACAAAATTTTAAAAATAAAAAATACATTAATTTTTTAAAAACTTAAACTTATTATATAAATTTTTATTATAATTATAAAAAATAAGAAACAAAATTTTTTTTGAATCCACCATGAAAAACATACTTCTATTTAGAAAATATTTC
>Ga0123341_1000368_pt1 | contig 25949 bp, 12 predicted proteins | sample Turbeapinknodule_FD_89959 | JGI IMG/M metagenome (GOLD analysis project Ga0123341, IMG submission 89959) | Root nodule microbial communities of legume samples collected from Mexico - Turtle bean Mexico pink nodule | ecosystem: Host-associated > Plants > Roots > Nodule | place: Mexico: Nepantla...
AAATTTATAAAATAATATATTTATAAAATGTTACTCTTGTTATTATAAATTAATTTGATTAAATAACAAATTATAATTTTATTATAATATAAAAATATATTAATAAGTAATAAACAAATTATATATATATATATAATCAATACATAATATATATTTTTTTTAAATCTTTTCAAAATTAAAAAAAAAAAAAATTGAGAGATAAAAGTATATCGTTTTCCATATATTTTAATAATTTATTTTTCATTTTTTTAAGAAGTGAATGTACTTTTTGAACGTATGACCGAATAATGATAGGTTGACACTCTTTTCTAACATTCAAATTTTCTTCCATTAATGAAAAATGTATTGTACAGAGCGCTCATGGCTCAGTGCTCGGTAGTCGAGGATCGATGCATGGTATAGGTAGGCCAGCTCGACTGTTGGGCCAGCAAAGTGGGTAATATGTTGGACCTAGTTTTGTCAGTAAGCCCGTTGGGGCATAATTAAAATAACCTTTTCACACGTTGGTGCAAGGCTATTAGTAAAAATGATTTCTTAACCTAGAGGTACATGTTAGTACACGTAATGGTTACGTCACGTAATGGTTAAGTCACGTAAACATATTTTAACCTAAGTGTGTGTGTTTTAGGACACACATGGGTTAAGTTGCATGCATAGTGAAAGATAATGTTGCACCATGAGTAGAGTGCCAATGTAAGAAGAATATTTCAATGTTGTTGGCGCCTAAGATGGAGCCCTGCTGGCAGGTGGTTGTTCTGTTATTATTTTATGCTCTCATCAGAGATAAGATTCCTTTATGTTGTAGCACCTCAAGAGTAGGCACCCATGAACAAAATGTTTCCTTATTATGCATGCTTTCAGTTGAGATTAGATTCTCATGAGAGAAAACTGTTACAAGAGATAAGCTATAAAAGGGGTTTGAGACCCCAAGTAAATGTACGTTGTTTATGAGTTTGAAACTAAATACTTCTTAAATTCTAGTAAGCTCTTATTGACTTGATCATCGGAATGTGATCAACCGGTATGACCCCTTCTGTTTCAACGAAACCATGTTCTAGTGCAATAAGGCGTAGAACAGATTCTAGAAGAGATAGATTGGAGCTAAAGCTTGTCACCAGAGTCAACTGGCAAGAAATTCAACCGACAAGAACATTTGGCGTCCACCGTGGTGCCCGATAAAACTTGACCCATCCACAATTGTCTGAGAGTTCACCAACGATATGAGGAACACTAGGAAAGTACCATTGGGACCTGAAGGAATGACACCCCCACACCCTACAACAACTTATGGATATCGTGAAAGCTCTCCAAAAGGCCAACGAGTAGTACATGAGAGAGTAAGAGTGGATCCAATGTGAGGCCAAAGCCGAGTAGGAAAGGCTATTGGCCGAAGCCAAAGTCAAGCAGGAAAGGCTAATGGCAGAAGCAATGACAGAGGCAATGGTAGAAGGAATGGCAGAGGCTAAAGCTGAATAGGAAAAACTTATTGCGGAAGCTCGAGCTGAGCAGCTGCTCAGGCAAGATCAACTGATGGCGGAGAGAGATGCTTCACGAGCAAACAATGAGGAATTGCGCAAGGCCAACAAGGAATTGTACAATAATCTACAACAACTTGATCAACGCTCTACATGGGAGCGAGGTCCGAGTGCACAACCAAGAGATCATCCCAAGCCATTCTCGTAGGCGATCATGGATGCTCTTATACTGCCACACTACATAATTCCTAAGATCCTTTTCACGGGAGTAGAAGACCTTGAAAAACATCTTACAGTGTTCAACGCCCAGATGATTATTTCTGGAGGAACAAATGCCATCTATTGCAAAATGTTCATGGGTACGTTCACAAGTACAACCTTGCAATGGTTCAGTGGCCTTCCTGACAGCCACATCACCTCCTCCGACCAGTTTTCCAAGTTGTTCAGGGAACAATTCTCCGTTAACCAGACCAAACCCCCGTTCTCATTTGATCTCTTCAACGTGAAGCAAAGACAAGGTGAGTCCCTAAAAAATTATTTGAACAGGTTTTGGGCGTTTACAGTGAAGCTCTAGACCCATGACAAGCCCCTGATAATCAACACCTTCAAGCAGGAAGTCATGGCAGGGCCATTTAGTGACTCATTGATCAGGAATCCGGTAGTGACATTTGCCGAAATACGACGTTGGGTTGTCACCCACATCAACGCGGAGGAGGCAGTATCTGTGAAGCACAACAACACATATCCAGGGCAGGCCAAGCCCAAGGAGGGTAGCCGATCCCGACCTCTGAGGGTCAACGAAGCCACGACCGAGAAGAGGACGAACACAAGGTGAACACCATAGCCAACCAAGAAGAACGTGCCCAAGGCGAAGGCTCGAAAAGATTTGACATTTCGACCTAAATTTTGAATGTCCTACAAGGAATTACTGAGCATACTAGGGGTAGTGGAAAAAATGAAATTCCCCTAGAAGTCTAACAAGAATCTGGGGTCACGAAAGGATGCCTGGTGCGAATTCCACAAGGGATTTGGGCACCACGTGGAACGATGTATAACTCTGGGTTACCAATTGGCAGGTTTGGTGAAGGATGAATTTCTGAAAGAATATCTTGAGGGGGACCAGGAAGGGTCAAAGGAAGAGGTTGCTCCCAGGGATCAAGTGCATGAGGTACCAGTCCATGGCGAGCTGAACACCATCTCGGGAGGACTCTAGGGTGGAGGGTGCACAACCTCCAAGCATAAGAGATACGCGAGAGAAGCAATGATAGTGGAGGCGAGGAGACCTAACCATCCACCAAAGCCGACCCTCTGCTTTACGAGCTCTGACTTGGAGGATGTGGTTCCTCATGAGGATTATCTAGTGGTGTTATCTGTCCTCATCGTCAGAAGGAAGGTACACCGAGTTCTAATCGATCAGGGGAGCTCAGCTGATGTGATGTTCTGGTTGACATTCAATAATTTGCAGTTGTCTCCTGATCAGTTAAAGTCGTATGATGGCTGTTTGTTTGGCTTTGTGGGGGATCAGGTGGAAGTACGTGGACATGTCGAGTTGAGGACGATTTTTTCGAATGGCACCTCAGCTCGAACGATTAACATCAAATATATTGTAGTTAATGCTATCTCAACTTACAATTTTCTTTTGGGAAGACCCTCTTTGAACAGGTTAGGCGTGATGTCCTCAATGAGGCACATGAAAATAAAGTTATCTTCCCTTGATGGAGGAGTGTTCACCATCAAGTCTGATCAGAAGATGGCAAGGAAGTGCTACAAGGGTAGCTTGAAGAGTATAAGGGGAATGCACTCAATCAATACTCAATCACTGTTCAGACGGGAGAGTCAAAGGAGATCATACAAGCTGAAGTTGTTAGCGAAAGGGGACCTGAACTTGCTAGTGAGGTCCAGGAAAAAGAAATAGGAGGCAAGAAGTTTAAGCTCGACAAGTCGATATGTCAAGAGTTGCAAGACAAGATAGCCGAGGTGATATCGAAGCACATGAATGCTTTCGCTTGGTCATCTGCAGACATGCCCGAGATAGACCCAGATTTCTTATGCTATGCTCACTATGGATGAGAAGGTCAAGCTGGTAGTCCAGAGAAGGAGGAAATTCAACGAAGAAAGGTGCCTGATCATCAGAGAAGAAACGCGAAGCTTCTGAAGGCTGGCCACATAAAGGAGATCCAATATCCCGAGTGGTTGGCTAATGTGGTGTTGGTACAAAAGGCTAATGAGAGTGGAGGATGTGTATCGACTTCACTGACTTAAACAAGGCCTGTCCCAAAGACTCTTATCCATTGTCGAGCATAGATTCCTTGGTGGACAATGCCTCAGGTTATCGACTGCTGAGTTTCCTAGATGCGTTCTAGGGGTACAGTCAGATTCGTATGTACCCCCTGAGACGAGAGCAAAACTGTCTTCATGACCGAGCTCTCCAGCTACTGCTACAAGGTCATGCCACCTATCAGAGGTTGATGGATAAAATTCTTGCCCCAATGATTGGGCGGAATGTGCAGACATATGTGGACGACATGGTCGTCACATCAGAAGAGAAGGATCAACACATTGCTGATTTAGAAGAGCTATTCACCACGATAGCAAAATACAACCTCAAGCTGAACCTAGAAAAGTGTGTGTTCGGGGTAGAAGCGAGGAAGTTCCTTAGTTTTTGCTCACTGAACGGGGTATAGAAGCTAACTCGGACAAGTGTGCAACAATCATAGGAATGAGGAGGCCTATCAGCGTGAAGGAGGTCCAATAGTTGACTAGACGTATGGCTGCCTTGTCTCGATTTTTGTCAGCTAGTGGAGATAAGGGGTACCCTTATTTTCAATGCTTGAAGAAGAATAACCATTTTGTATGGAATCGCGAGTGTGAAGAGGCCTTCATCATGTTGAAGGAGTACTTGGCCAACCCAAATGTCCTTTGCAGTCACAGATCGGACAATTAGCTCGGTCATTATGCAAGAGCAAGACATGGTCCAAAAGCCTGTTTACTTTGTGAGCAAAGTGTTGCAAGGGCCAAAAACACGGTATCAGGCTATTGAGAAGGCCGCCTTGGCGGTAGTATTCACAGTTCAGCGGTTCTGCCACTATTTCCAGAGTTTTACTGTAATAGTGATGACTGATCTGCCCATCCACAAGGTCCTTCAGAAGCCCGACATAGCAGGTCGGATGGTTCGTTGGGCAGTTGAGTTTTCCAAGTTTGATTTTGCAGTATGAACCCTAAGGGCTTATCAAGGGTCAGGTGTGTGCCGATTTTATGGTAGAACTGTCATTTGAGGGCCCCAACCAGATGCTAATGACTTCTAGTGGGTCCTTTCAATGGATGAATCTTCTAACCAACAAGGGAGTGGTGCTAGGGTCATTCTAGAAGGGCCGAGTGGGTTGTTAATCGAGCAGGCCTTGAGATTTGCCTTCAAAGCCACCGACAACCAAGCTGAATAAGAAACCTTGATAACTAAGATGTTGTTGGCCAAGGAGTTGGGTGCGTGGAGTTTGTTGGTGAAGAGTGACTCATTGTTAGTTATTGGACAAGTCACAAGTGAGTATCAGGCTAAGGATCCACAGTTGTCCTCGTACCTCGAGTATGATGTGTTTCTGAAAGCAACTTTCTCTACATTCAAGCTAGTGCATGTCCCAAGAGACATGTTAGTACACATAATGGTTAAGTCACGTAAACATATTTTAACCTAAGTGTGTGTGTTTTAGGACACACATGAGTTAAGTTGCATGCATAGTGAAAGATAATGTTGCACCATGAGTAGGGTGCCCACGTAAGGATAATATTTCCCTGTTGTTGGCCCCTAAGATGAGGCCCTGCTAGTAGGTGGTTGTTATGTTATTTTTTTATGCTCTCATTAGAGATAAAATTCCTTTCTGTTGTAGCACCTCGAGAGAAGGTGCCTATGAACAAAATGTTTCCTGGTTACGCATGCTTTCAGTTGAGATTAGATTCTCATAAGAAAAAGTTGTTACAAGAGATAAGCTATAAAAGGGGTTTGAGACCACAGGTAAATGTACGTTGTTTCTGAATCTAAAACTGAATACTTCTTAAATTCTAGTAAGCTCTTATTGACTTGATCATCAGAATGTGATCAACCGGTATGATCCCTTCTATTTCAACGAAACCATGTTCCAGTGTAACAAGGCGTAAAACAGATTCCAGAAGAGACAGACCGGAGCTAAAGCTTGTCACCAGGTCAACCGCGAGCAAGTCAACTGGCTAAAAAAAATATCTTTATCACTAATTTTTTTTCTCTTACTTCCACTTCACAATCCCTTTTATAATAAAATATTATATTTTTTTTAATAAAATTTAATATAAATAAAATTTTGAAATAAGTTGTATTTAACATATGGTGTGGGAGAATGTAGTTGTATTTAAATATCTCAACATACACATAAAAATAAAGGCATTAAAGTTGTAGCATAAATCTGTTAACAAATGTGAGAACAGGAGCCAAATATGTTCCTCCTACAACCCATCCCATTCATGAATGCCAGTATCAAACAAAACCCATTGACGGCAACACCACCACACACAGAGATGGGGTCACCGACTCTCCCCTTCCCTTTCCTTCTGTTTTTTTTTTTCTACATGGTTAAAAATCAAACATGCCACCTTAAACAATTTAACTTCAGCTAATAATTTAAAATGTTACACCACGGTGTCACAAATATGAACAAACCATTCATGTGTAATTTTTTACTCATAAATTAAAAGTGTCAATAAAGAACAAGTTGGTAAACACGTCAAATTTCTTGTTAAGGATTAAAGTAAGAAATGAGTAGAAAGTTAAAAAAACTCGTATAAGTCTAAAACAGGACAAAAGTTTCGAAACAAATCGACTCGTATGAAGTTGAACTTTCCATAAACGGACTGCAAAACTCTTGACATGATGAACAGAGAGAAGTTGCTGGTGGTCCTTACATTTCTCAATAATAACTAGAGAACAATGAGTGTGTAAGGTAGATGTCCATATATTTATCCCACAACGTTTCCTTCACTCATTGTAATGCGATTCTGGTTCTGGTGTGTTAACTAACAAATATTTAACCGATAGAGTGAAAGAATCTAAAGGTTCCTGTGGCTCATACTACGTGCCCTTCACAACATCTTTCCCATAACACCAGAAGAGAAATTTTAATAATCCCATAATTCCTATCAAAACCTAAGAATTAAAAATTCTATTGTGTCTTCCTTTGGGATTCTTCATGCCCTTGAATACTTTGTTTTACACTTTTTAGTTGTGAATTTCCATGGCCCCTCATGTTTTGTATTCCCTCACAAGTAATTTACCCTCCCTTATTCTCTGTTTTGTTTTTTGCACAAGGAAGGAATGACCAGCAACCATTTGAGAATGAGAAACTGTGATCAACATACCTGATGAAACAAAAAAAGCATTAGTGGATAACATACACTACAGCCAATTTGTTTCACTTAAACTTTGTTAATTTCTAGTTATTTGATCACTACTTGCCATCTAATACAGATGTTGTAAGGAAAATTTTATTGAATGGAGCGAGTTGAGTCTAATAAGAAGAACTAGTACTCAATAAGAGAGATTTCATAAAAAGGACTGGTACTCAGAAAACTTGTATAAGAGGGATTTCATAAATTAGTTTATACACTTAGCTTATGAAGAAATTCATTTAATTTTTTCTTCACAGTTTTTTCTCTCTCTCTCAGAATTAGAAGTTCTTCCAAAACATATGGAGAATTTCAGTATCCACCTGTTTGTGTCAGTCATGCCATCTTCTGTGTTGTTTCCTGAAAAGGAAAATCTTTTAATTCTCCAATCTTTTCCCACTTGTTTTATAGATTCCTTCAATGAGGGTCTAGAAGAAACCTTGGACCCATTCTTCATTTTATCCTTCTTCATCCAATCAAGAGAAATTGGAAAGAACAACTTCAGGAGGAAGGTTTCACTGTCCATGCTTTCAACCCGCAATATCTGACCAGGTCTACTGTTACCTTTGGTTTTATTCTTCTTGTTTAGCTCTTTGAGTTGAGCTTTATTGCCACTACTTTGCATGTGTGTGTTGTTAAAGGAAGTTTCATTTTGATGTGGTTGTTCTGGTTCCAGCACATGCTTCTCATGAACCACCATGTCTTGGAAAGAGAGTTCATAGCTAGACTCAGGCATGTCTTGTACCATCTCCATAAGCTCCCTTTGTCCTTGTGCAACAGCTTTTCTCCTTGAAGGGTCGGAAGCCGTTGAACAAAAAGGTGAATACTCAAACTTGAAGTTTTTCCTTTGGTGTGTTTCTCCAAAGTGTGCCTCCTTATTGAACCTTGCTTCATTGCCTTGTGATTGTGATTGATCACAATCATTAGAAGGTGTGATGTTTGATGTACCCCAGAAACTGAATTCTCTGTCTCCTTCACTCTCGTGAAGAGAGTGTGTTTGGTGGGTTGAGTTCATGATTAGAGAGAGGAGTGAAGGGACAGAGAAGACATAATATCGAATATAAGTGTAGGGGAAAGAAGTTGTCTTTTTTATGTGGAATTTGTAAGGAGCAAGTCGTTGCCGTCTTGTATGGGAGTAAAAGTAAATGGTCAAAAGTGTTCATTTTCCACATCTCAAATATTCTTTGAAGGACTTGGGATTGTACTTCACGTTGTTTTAAAGTAAATTGAGCGACGTTAGAGTGTTCATCAAAGCTTAAATTTGGAAGAGTCAAGCTTCGAGAATCACGTTCTGAAAGGAAGTTTCTTAGAAGAATAGTAGCTTTTGACTGTGATCAGTTTCTAATAGTCATGTTCTCAAAGTATAATAAAGAACGAGGGAGGAGGGCACATATGGCAATGTGTTTCAAAGTATTGTGGTCCCTCCCAACGACCATGAGATTGTCATCATTTAGAAGAAACCTGACTGTTGTCAGTTTAAACTTAAAATTAAAATTGAAAGGAGTTATGTTGTGTTCAAGAGTCAACTGAGAACACAGAAATAATGGATAATTTTACTTCATGACACATTTACACACAATAAATAATAGCCGGCAATTAGTTGTGAAAGGCCTATAATTGTTTGCAGTGATAATTCATAATTCTGATCTACGCTAATCAATAGCTACAGTTGATCAAAGGATTGTGTTTGTATGTGGCCATATGATAAAATTTCAATACAATGCCAGTGTTTGTAATTACAATGAAGCTACCTAACTTGATAGCTTGAAACCATCATGGATTGACTTGGTTCTTCAATTGTGAAATTGATTGGCGGATACAATGAAGAATGGAGGTTAAAGGGGATCTGCAAAGAACTCTTAGGATCCTTGGAGTGCTGTGAGATGTATGGAGAGTGAAGATTAGGCCTAATCAGTTGGAGAAAATGAGAGAGATCAAACAAGATGTCTGCCCTAGAGAGAGGAGACAAGGAGAGTTTGGCTAGCAATTTCAACATCATAACTTAAGTATATTTGATCTGAATTTTGATGAGCCAAACAACTCCATTTATAGGTGAAAAGGTCTGTCAAGTTACAAGCAAAATGGTGGGAGATTTGAATTCAAAATAGGCGCCTAAAGCTAGTCACACTTGTCATGTGAAGATGTGTGATGTGTGTGACTATTTATATTTAGGGTTTATCTGACCGGCCATGGGTTAGCGTGGACCTAATTGAACCCAATTAAACTCTAAGTGGGTTTAAAAACCCTAACCCTAACCCTAGTCTACTCAAGGCAAAAAGACAAGCCAAAAATTTATACTACTTGAACAAAGTGAAAGACAAGCCAAAAATTTATACTACTTGAACAAAGTGATTTTGCTAGGAATGAAAATCCTATTCTAGTTTTTACAACTAGGTCATGACTCTTCAAACATGTATAAGAGTATGTCTTTGCTTGGGATAGCTGAGTCCTACTCTTGTATTCTTCTAGCCATTGTCCTAGTGGTTGGTCCTTTGCTAGAGCCTCAGCCTTCATATCTAATCCAAACATGACCACATTCAGTCATTACTTGGAGCATAATGGATCCACATTTGGAGCAAAATCACAGAACAACTATGCGTTGCTTCTTGGATCCACATTCACTCCAATTTCTTCATGAGTTTTGTGTTATTGAGTAGAACTGACAGTTGAAGCTTATCTACATAACAACAAACATACCCTTATTAGATTGCCTCACGGCCTAGTGAGAGGAGTATGATTGAAGATAGTTAGCATCCTTGATAGTCACGGTGGCATGATAACATTGTGACAAAGGCTTCTCATCAATGCGGCTACACTGACCTAATTAAAGTAGAAATCATCATCATAATCTGGATGAAAAGGGTAATCAATATAAGGCTGATGATACCCAGCATCCTTCAAATGAAGAACTAATTTATTGTTCACTTCACATATCTCTCCAATCTGTGGATGCAGCTTGTCCTTGGCCACAAATTCGTGTCTCAGATTTCTCAACTCAATCCAACTAAAAGCTGGTTCTTTCTTCAAACACCTTTCCTTCATTACCGTCCTAATTCTTTTGGCATCACCCCATCTACCACACGCAGCATAGATGTTTGCTAGCATAACATACCTAGCTGTATTGTTTGGTTCCAATTCAAACAGTGTCTCTGCAGCCTTTCTGGCAAGGTCCAAGTTCCCATGAATTCTACAAGCACCCAATATTGCACCCCACACTGCAATGTGATTCATAATTTCATTAGGCACCTTTTCAGTCAAACTCATGGCTTCCTTGAGTCTGTTTTTCCTTCCCAGCAAATCAATCAATAAAGCATAGAGATCAGCTTTAGGCTTCACTCCATACTTTCTTTCCATCAAATCTACCAACTCTAGCCCTTCATTATCTAAACCTGCATGGCTACAACCAGATAGCACCCCAAGAAATGTCACATGATTGGGTTCTACTTTGGCTTCTACCATCCTTCTAAACACAGCCAATGAATCCTCCCCACGACCATTTTGTGCAAAACCAGTTATCAACGTATTCCAAGTTATCACATCTCTCACAGGAGCCATCTGAAACAAATTTTCAGCCGATTTCATATCTCCACACTTACCATACATGTCAATCAAAGCATTGCAGACATACACATTAAACAAGTTCCCACTTATGCCACCTCTAATAATTTTACCATGCACCTGCTTACCTCTTCCTATAAGAGCCTCTTCTGCACAAGCATCTATAATACTCACAAAAGTTGGAGCACTAGGCCTCACACCCTCTTCCAACATTTCCTTAAAAACATCAAAAGCTTCACCAAAACGCCCATTTCTCGCAAAACCTGTTATCAAAGCAGTCCAAGAAACCGTGTTCTTAACCGGCATATCCTTAAATACCTCACAAGCATCATCCAACCTACACGCTCTAGAGTAAGCCACAACCATCGATGTCCAAGACACAACATTTCTCTCTGGCATCCAGCAAAACACAGAACACGACAAGTCGGGTTCACCACATTTCCCATAAGCATCAATTAACGCGTTGTTGAGAATCAGGTTCCACTCCATGCCAACTATAACTGCCACCCCATGAACCTGATGCAACCATTTAGCATTGCCCAAACAAGCGCAGCTTCCGACTACGCTAACGAGTGTAAACTCGTCTAAAACTAAAACGTTACGACCGTTTTGCATCACTCGAAAGAGCTTAATCGAATCTTCGTGACGATCGTATCGCGTGAAACCGGAGATTAGCGAGTTATAACTAACGACGTTCCGTTGAGGCATTTTATCGAACAGATTATGGGCCTTGTCGAAAAGGCCCATTTTCGAGTAAAACGATATTAGTGTGTTCCACGAACGAGTGGTCTTGTTGGGAAGATCGTCGAAGGTCTTTCGTAAACTTTCTTCGCAGGCGCACTTTGAATACGCGTCAATAAGACCGTTGGCGAGGAAAGCGTCGAAGAAAAGCGCGGTTTTGATAAGGTGACCGTGCACGGCATTTGTGAGTTTCACCCTCCTCGCCGTGACACACTTAGAAATCAGAAATGAACACTTTTCAACTGAGGAAACGACATTGTTGGGGAGCATAGTCATGTTGCTTTCTCTGAATCAAATTACGGGTCTTTCTCTATGATTTCGTTATAAGGACCCACTTCTTCAAATTAAGGGCCTTTCTATGAATGGGTAGACATGGGGTCGTTCAAAAAGTGGTGGGTGACCTTTGTTTCCTCGATTCTTCACCCTTCGCGAAGTTATTGGACTCTTGCATTCGGTCAAAGTCTGGAATTGACGCGCGTCGCATTCATTGTCGAATCATTAAGGCACAGTTTTCATCTGAAATTTTCATTCAGAACAGGCTCGTCGATGCTTATGGAAAATGCGGCTGTTTTGAGGAGGCACGCAAGGTGTTTGTTCATATGCCGCTGAGGAATACTTTCAGTTATAATGCGATTTTAAGCGTTTTTACGAAGTTTGGTAAGCTTGACGAGGCTTTGAGCGTTTTTAAGTCGATGCCTGAGCCTGACCAATGCTCATGGAATGCTATGGTGTCGGGTTTTGCACAGCATGATCGGTTTGAGGAAGCGTTGAAGTTCTTTCTTGATATGCATAGTGAGGATTTTGTGGTTAATGAGTATTCGTTTGGGAGTGCTCTTAGTGCTTGTGCAGGGTTGACAGATTTGAATGTGGGGGTTCAAATCCATGCTTTGATATCAAAGTGTCGTTACTTACTAGATGTTTATATGGGCTCTGCTCTTGTTGATATGTACTCTAAGTGTGGAGTAGTGACTTGTGCGCAAAGGGCTTTTGATGAAATGGTTGTGAGGAATATAGTTTCTTGGAACAGTTTGATTACGTGTTATGAGCAAAATGGGCCAGCGCAAAAAGCTCTGGAGATTTTTGTTAGGATGATGGATAACAGGGTTGAACCTGATGAGATAACTATGGCCAGCGTGGTCAGTGCCTGTGCGAGCTTGTCAGCTACCAGAGAAGGTTTGCAAATTCATGCTCGTGTCATCAAACGGGATAAGTTTCGTAATGACCTTGTGTTAGGCAATGCATTAGTTGATATGTATGCAAAGTGCAAAAGAGTTAGGGAAGCTCGGTTGGTTTTTGATAGAATGCCAGTTAGGGATGTGGTGTCTGAAACCTCCATGGTTAGTGGATATGCCAGGGCAGCCAGTGTGAAAGCTGCAAGGTTGATGTTTTCAAAGATGATGGAGAGGAATGTTGTGTCCTGGAATGCTCTTATTGCAGGTTACACACAGAATGGAGAGAATGAGGAGGCAGTTAGACTTTTCCTCCTCCTGAAGAGGGATTCTCTCTGGCCAACCCATTATACCTTTGGGAATCTACTTAATGCGTGTGCAAATCTTGCCGATCTGAAACTTGGTAGACAGGCTCACACTCACATTTTGAAGCATGGATTTTGGTTTCAGTCTGGAGAAGAATCTGACATTTTTGTGGGGAATTCTCTCATTGATATGTACATGAAATGTGGAATGGTTGAAGATGGGTTCCTGATTTTTGAGCATATGGTAGAAAGGGATATTGTCTCATGGAATGCCATGATAGTGGGGTATGCACAAAATGGTTATGGCACAGATGCCCTCGAAATTTTCAGGAAAATGCTGCTATCTGGAGAAAAACCAGATCATGTTACTATGATTGGAGTTCTATCTGCATGTAGCCATGCAGGACTTGTTGAAGAAGGACGACGTTACTTCCACTCAATGAGGGCTGAGTATGGTTTAGCACCGTTGAAGGACCATTTTACATGCATGATTGATTTACTAGGTCGGGCTGGTTGCCTTGATGAAGCAAACGATTTGATGCAGACAATGCCGATGCAGCCTGATGCTGTTGTCTTGGGATCTCTACTTGCTGCTTGTAAGGTTCATGGAAACATTAAATTAGGAAAGTATGTAGCGGAAAAGCTCATGGAAATTGATCCCTTGAACTCTGGGCCTTACGTTCTTCTTTCAAATATGTATGCTGAGCTTGGAAGATGGAAAGATGTGGTGAAAGTCCGGAAACAGATGAGGCAGCAGGGAGTTGTTAAGCAACCTGGTTGCAGTTGGATTGAAATTCAGAGTCGTGTGCATGTTTTCATGGTAAAAGATAAAAGGCACCCTCGTAGAAAGGACATCCATCTAGTTCTGAAAATTCTCACAGAACAGATGAAGAGGGCTGGCTATGTGCCAGAAGCTGATGATGATGAGATTTGCGAGGAGGAAAGTGACTCTGAACTTGTCTTGCATTGAGAAATGGAATCCGAAGCTGATACTGCAGTTGCGTAAATGAAATTCTTCTGGCTAAGCTTCACTAGAAAGTAGGAAAATTTGGCATTAAAGTTTGCAGTTTTGAGCAAGGCTCTAGAAATTTGAGATGAGGGTTCGAGCAAAACTTTTTGTAAGGGTTGAAGTCAAATGTATGGTAAGTAGGCTGAAGATGCAGAACCTCGAATGTACCCCTCAGTTTGTTGTTACCAATTGCTTCAGTGCAACTTTCAATCTGCTAACTTTCTTGCAGCTATAAGCTCACTGATTTTGATCGTATAATCAGTTTGATTGCCAAAGATATGAGCTAAAAATAGTTAAAGTGTCATACTTACAAATGGATGCATCCGGTAAATCAGATGGGCTCTTGGCCGTCAGCATTTAGGGATATGAAACTTCAATAAAAGGAATGATAGGTATATGTCTATAGATCTCAGGCTGTTAAATGTTTCATCATGGTGCTTGTTAATATTTCTCTACCATCTCTTACAAGATGTGTATTTAATACTTGGATTGTAGAGTTGTAGATGAAATTACGATTTTAGAGTAAGCCTGGTGAAATGCTCATAGTTAAGTCACTGCGTGACCCTATTTTCATTTTGGGAGTTGCTATATGAAATAAGCTTTCTAACGCTCGAGTGATCATCACTACCAAAATTTAGACTTCATAATATATATATATATATGTGTGTGTGTGTATGCATGTATAAATATAATAGTAAAAGATTTGGCTAATAAAAACGGTAGAAACCTGGGCAACATATAGGAAAATTAGAGAGTTAGGCAACAAGCATGTATTGTAAAAGAAAATTAGGAGGGAAGAAGAATGTGCATGATGAAGAGAGAGACGGTTGTGTGAATCAGGTAATGCAAGAAAGCAGAAACCAACATCATATCATTTTTTTTTCTTTTTACATATTTTGCTTGTTGATGTGATTCTATATCTTCTTTGTTTCCTCCCTGCAGATAAATCCAAGTGATGTGAACCAACCCTCTGGAGAGTGAGAGAGTCATCATACTTTTAGGATAACTACTTGTGAACATCTGTACCTAAGAATTGCAAAACAAATGAACCTGGAAACCAGGATGAAGCACACCATCACCCCAACATTCTTCCATCTACTAGTCTGCCCTCCAAGCTGCGCTTCTTTAAGTACATCCTCTCCCCTCACCGCACATGCCCCAAACAAGTACTCCAAGCACTTCTTTGAGTTGGAGAACTCATTTATCAGAAACCCTTCAAAGGGATACTTAAACGGAGATATATAATGCATGAAAATCCAGTAACTTGGAATTTCATGTTTTGATATGAAGTAGCCAGAGAACAGAAGAAACGAACCGATGGCACCACCGATCATTGAATTCCCAACAATGAAATTAGGCACTGCAGCACTGAAACATACCACAACCGAATTTGCAGTGTAAAGAATTAGCCAGATTAGCATCAAAAAGTACAAAAATGCCGAAAAATTCCTGTTGAGATCAATAAGCCAGTACAGAGGCACTGTGAATAAAATGGCAAGTATGAGCAAAAATGGCAAGTAAACTAGGCCATTGGCGATAGCATAAGATGAAACTCTGTAGCTTCCATTAGAGATTTCTTTCATTAGAATATCCCTTTCTTGCAGAAAAATAGGTAGAGCTTCGGTGGTGCTCGATAACATAAACGTTAAAACGAAAGCAAATAGACCCACTTTTTCTTTCGCTCCCACTAGACCGTCCTTGTTACAAAAGACTGAGCCCAAAACAAGTCCAGAAACCAGCATTTGAATTGTCCTGCATGCAAAGAGTTCCTTTGTGCGTAGGATGTTTTTGGAAAATCTATGAGTGAGAATCATAGTTTCTCTCAATCCAGAATTTGCAAAATCACAAGTGATATCCATTCCCGCACTAATGATTTCTACATCAATTAACTTGGATTGTTGAAAGAGCTGTCGCAAAGTAAACTTACCACTTCTGCTCTCACCTTGATCACCACATTTCTTTTGTAGCATTGTCCTTGGTAATAGCCACGGTGCTTCTAGCTGAACCTGCTGACATTTTTTTTGTTGCTGAATGGTCTTGATGGAATCAATGGAAAACTCAACCACATTAACATGAAGAGGAAGCTCTAAACCCATTAGCCTTAGATTTACACCCAGCAAATCCACAGTGCCATGGTGCAACACAATACCATCAGCCAATAACAGTATTGAGTTGAACAACTTCACTATTCTGTACCCGGGTTGGTGGATAGTTAGGATTATAGTTCGGCCCCTAGATTCAGCCATGACTTTAAGCATATCAATTATTTGCAAAGCTGAGGTACTATCAAGCCCTGAAGTTGGTTCATCCAAAATCAGTACCCTTGGATCATGTATGACTTCAACACCAATGGAAACTCGACGCCTCTCACCACCAGATATGCCACGGACCCTGTCATCTCCAATTCTAGTCCTAGCAACATGGCTAAGACCAAGCTCTAGAATCAGTGACTTGACCTTGGAGCATATTTGTTCTTGAGGAAGACGTAACCTTAGCTTTGCACTAAACATTATAGTTTCTTCAACCGTAAGTAAGGGAAACAAGGTATCCTTTTGTGTAACATACCCTGACATTTTTTTGAACTGAACATTATCCACAGGTTCTTGATTCACCAAGATACACCCACTTTGTGAACTAGCTTTACCTGCTAGGATTTTAAGAAGGGATGATTTCCCAGCCCCACTTGGCCCAACAATTGCCAGAATTTCCCGTGGCTTTGCTATGCAATTCACGTTCTTGAGGACATGCCTAACTCCACTGCATGATCTTTGTTCAGTTTTTTCTTCATCTTCTGCTTCACGACCATCTTCTTCCCTATTCAATTGTAGAAATTTGCTGAAGATTTTAGAAGGTTGCTCTGTTGCCTTTGTACGGATCCTGTAGTTGATGTCTGTTGCCTCAACCTCACACCCTTGTTTCTTCATTGAATACGTTCTTTGCTCTCTTTTTGCTCTTTCACTATCTGTTTGTCTTCTACTCTCTTCTTATTACAAGCCCTTTTGGCTGTTTTGCTCTATATTTTCTATATTATTTTGTAAAGTTGAATCTACTGTTTGGGCCTTAGCCTCTTAGTGTGAAACAAGAGTGGATCGAAGGGATTTCACTGCAAAGACATTGAGATCCTCAAACTTTGTATTCATAGTTCACGTGCACTTGTTCTGGCTAGTGCATGGTGAATAAAATTATTAAATGGAATGCTTCACGTGAACGTTCTTTGATTCTCATCTTCAGTGGCCAACTGGAACTACAAAACAGTTGGAGGATGCTAAATTCGCATCATAATAGTTTCCGAGCAAGGTTGATGCCACTGTGAGATTGAGTTAGCCCTTCAACCTCTCTGGGTGGGATATTTATTTATATAAATATAATACTGAGTAAACTATAAGGATATTTTTAATTATTTTTGGTGTTATTGTATTGATTGTCTCATTCTTTAATGTTTACAGCAATCTTGTTACTAATCAAAGGAATTAATATAATATGTGAAATATATTAGTATAATGTTTTTTAATAAACTTGATGCAGGTGATTTGTGCTCTAAATGTTAGTATAATTTATGTTATTATTCCAAAAACTTGAGGGTTGTAAAATAAAAGTTAAGCTCTTTGTGCACATAATTCTTGCAGGGAACTAATCTGAGATTTTCTGTAAAATCAGGCATAAAATTCACACCACCTGTTGTCGTCTCATCATTGGAACGGTTGTTTCAGGGTTCTAATGTTGCCAAATTAGAATAAGAGGGCTGACCAAAGATGCCTTTGCTGTTTACAAATAGTGAATCTATGTTTTTTAAATGAGCCAGATTTAGGAGGAAGTGTTGGAGTATGAAATAAGAAAAACCTCCAACCTGAATAATTTGCCCCACCTTAAAGAATTGAATAGAAATTCAAACTTTTGCAGCTTCTCAAATAAGATAGAATCTGTCTTACCTGACTTGATTAATAGCTTATGAATAAGTGTGAAATATATGAACTGTACATTTTTGTAAAAGTGATCTTGATGAAAGTTATTTTTTAAAAAAAGAGCCTAAAGAGCTACTGTTGTAGTTATTGCAAAACACCTAAGCATAAACTCATAGGATTTTGTAGTTACATAATAGGAAATTTAAAATTAACAAAGTAGTCATCCCTTTGAGTCCTCAAGTGTGTGGCTGAATTTTCACAAATCTAACAAGTTCATCCCAAAGTGTAACTCAATATGGGTATGGTATCATATACAACTGAGATAACCTCAATCCATTTGCAACCAAATTTGCAACCAAGACCACCTTGACCTCATATACTATCGACCTATTAGAAACCTAAAGCAACTCCTAAATCAATCTTACCTAAAGCAACTCTCAATCACAAGATTAGCGCCTAATTAAATACAACCTTAACCCTAATCAAACATGATAAACTAATCGTACATCTTGGTTAACACGAGATTATGGACCCTATCCATATTGATCCAAGTCCATCCGCTCCAACTTTATAAATAAGTTTATAAATAAGTTGACTTTGGGATAGGTAAGGTTACATGCAATAACACTCATTACTCACATATACTCTTAAGCTAACTTGAGTGTTGGAGTACCTTTGCAGGTATACCCCCTCTCAGACCCGAGATGTTACTCATCACACCTTGGATGACAACACCTTGAAGCCTACTTAGCAACAGTATAAGAGGAGACCTACTCGATCCTTGTAAGAACAATCGGTGTCCATCGTGGGGTTGAGAAAGACGTTAACGGACTTTATGGTATCAATGAGAAACATGATGATCGAAAGTCAAAAATCAGTGGACAATTGTATGACTGAAGTAGGACAAATGACCTTGTTGATGGAATTGTAGAAGGAAATGGTTGAGCTTGAGAGATAGAAGCAAAGGACATCACTACTTTAAGGCACAAGAATGGAGCATTGAGAAAGAAACTGGAGGAAGGGACCCATGTATCCCCAAATCCTGAAGACGAGCCAAGTTCACAAGAAGGTTGAAAAGTCTAAGTGTTTCCAAGTTCACTCCCAGAAAAGAGAGGTGAGTCATTAGGACTACTTAAGTACTAAGTCTTTCCTAACCAGAGTTATCTTATTTAGCTTTCACCAACATTCCTTAATGGAAACTCCAATTAATTTTTCTTAAAAAGAAAGTTAAACTTTGAAAAGACTCTAAGACACTAATCCTAAGTAAGGTTTAGAAGCACTTGTTGACTTCTTAAGACACACTCACTATATAAGCATATTAAGATGAAATTAAAACTAAACAAATCCCAAACAAGGTTCATTGGCACCTGCGGACCTTTGAGACACTCACCGTCTACACGCATTATTGATTTCACTATTAGTGTCAAAGAATTACAAGCGATTTAATATAAAAAGCAAAGTAAAAAAATTCTCTTGGTGTTTGCATTCTTCTCTTCAATCTAGTATTTAACTCTTGCTTTTGAACTTCTACTTGTTAATTCTCTCGAGAATAGTCATCCTTAGCTTGACTTTTTCTTCTCAAATATGCTAACTAGCAGCAATGTTAGTAAACATTTTCCAAAGATTAAATAATTTTCATCTCAAAATGTCAAGAAAGCACTTAAATCAAGATGTCAAGGAAGCACTTAAAGATTGTCAAAGGAAGCACTTAAACAGGAGAATTGGATTACCAAATTAAAATAAAGAATGATCAAATTTCTCAAAAATGAGACTCTGAATGTAATTGGTCCTGGCTTGAATGCAACAAAATGTGGCACAAACTGAACCCACTGAATTGCAACTTCACGTGCAGAAATTTATTACTATTTCCAAATCAATTCTCGTGGACCCCACACCAAAATTTTTCAATCGCAAACCACCAGAATATGCTTTAAAATTGTGAAACAAATCACGTACATTGCTTACCAATTCACGCTGTTACGTGCCACAATTTAATCCAATTATTCAATCACCGGATGGGTCCCACAATAAAATGCATATTCAAGCCAGGTTACGTTTTCATCAAATTGGCCCTGCAATGTGACAAATCCAAATTGAAATTGGAAACTTCACCAACACAATTCTGCACAGTTAAACCAATTTACCTCCAATTCTTGTAAGTTCCAGCGTTTTTTTTAAACAAAATAGTGAACTCTTGCTCTGTCATTCTTACGCAAATTTCAGATTTCCAAATCAATGGGAAATTCAATTGGATCACTGAACCACTGCATCAACCAATTATGTGTAGATTTCTTTTTTAAAGAAAATTGCTTAACACCTTTTGGGAAAATCTGCACCAAGACAAAACTTGGACTAATAGTTTCTGAGTGCACCAAGCTTCTACTGGACCAACAACACACCAATTCAAAAGAAATGTTTAGGCTGCTAACGAACTCAACTTCCACCAATTCCAAGGCACCAAAAAATTACCAAAAGTGCCAACCAGCAATTTCCGAACCAAAAGAAAAAAAAATAGCACCACTTGAATCAAATAATTGTCACTGGCAGTTCAAATATTTTTTCACTGAATCAATTTATCAAACACGTTATGTGCTTGAAACCAAATTCAATGACAACAAGATAATTCAAGCTATTGTTTGCACCGTTTGGACAATTATGTCACCATTCTGCACCAAAAAGAAAAAAATCAACAGATTTCACTTTTTTTTTAAAATTCTCTGCTGCAACACCAAAAACTCAGTCACCGCAATTCAACAACAACAAAAATCCACCAATTCAGTTATACACACTAATGTCAAGGCAGAATACATGAAGCATTGAAATAGCGATTCAGAATTTGTCAAAACTTGCGAAGAACAGTAAAATACCAAACGCAGAACGAGAATCAATTCAAACTAATTCATCTTTGGTTCATGTTCGTTCAATCTCCAATTCTCCAGAAACAATTTTCAACATCAATGTTCGATCGGTATTTTCAAGCAAATTATCTTCACCGTTCAGTGTTTTCTATTTCCAGAATTCGAAACAATTTCCGTCCATCAGCTTTAGGTCACCGGAAACTCACAAAACAGGAAATGCACCGTTTCAACAATTCTCCAATCAAACTCGCACACTTTTTAAAGATGAAGAAAAACGCAAACCGTTCACCAATTTTGTTCACCAGAAAACACCGCTTTTGTTCACCGATCTAGGTTGCCGGAAATCGCAAACCTCCGTTCACCGATTTAGGTCGCCGGAAAACGCAGAACCAGAACCAGAAACAAGAATGGAAGAGAAATGCAGAATCACAAATCGAATTTCAGTCTCCTTACCGTGCAACGATTTGATTCTTGTGTAATTTAGTTTTCATAAATCGCAGCAAAAAAAGAACACAAGATGATCACGGAAATAAGAAACGCACAAGAATTTCACAACCGATTTGCACCGTCACCGTTCTTCGATCAAACTCGTTTTTCGTCTTCCGTTTTCCAGTTTCGCACCAAACTCAGGTCACACGTTTTCAAAATCACTCCAAGAAGATGAACGGATTGAAAACGCATATGAACATCAACAAAGGCGCAACAGATTTTCGTGAAATTTTGAAAATAGAAACAGATTCAGAACTGCTATCCGCACCACAGATGCAATGACATTTCTTTTTGAACCACAAACAATTTTCGAAAAAATTTCGCGACTTTTCGAAAAAAAGTTTGAAGAAAACTGCTAATGATATAGTAGCAATTTATGAACTAAAAAATGAAAATAAAAAACACTGAACAGATCTACTCTATGAAGAAATTTGATTTTTTTTTTCTAGGACATATAGTTCCACAAAAGAGAAAGTCTCTTAGAAGGTACATCTCAAAAAATGCGAGTGTGAGAAATGTCACCACCATATTGGTGGAAATCCTCTATATTGAGGAGAAGACATATGGAGTCTCATGTCTTCCTTGCCTACATTTCTATTTACATCTTTTTTTACTATTTTACATTCTACTTTATTTTATATTTTACATCATTCCCTGGCAACAAAAAGAGTTATTCATATTGATTCCCCAAATATAAAATTATTAAGATCATCTCCTAAACATTGATTTCTCAACTATTTAGCAAAAGTTCTTATCATTAAGAAAAAATGTTATAAAACATTTGATATATTATAATATATTCCTAGTATTAAAAACACTTTAAGTATTTTCGTTTAGGTCAAATAATCACAAATACTTCCCAGTCAATTTCAAAGATCTAAATCAAGAATAAAAATTCAAGCTTTAAGCATAAAATGAAAATAACAATATCAAATAAAACATAATATTATAGATTAATATCACCTCAATACATAGGAGTTTGAGACAATTATATTCAATCCCAAAGGAAAGAAATTAGTCACTCATGGTAGTCATTACATGCATCAAAAGATGATGGAAAAGCAAAACAAGAAGATTCAAACGGTTTCTCCTTGACGGCTGCTCTCTAGGGTTCCTTCCTCTCTTTTCTCTCTGCCTTACGCCCATTTTTAACCCAATTAAGCTTGGGATAAGTGACATCTCTATTCAGAATATATCCCTTTGCTTCATCTCTCCTTAAATTCCTGAAAATAACACAAAATTGAGATTAATAGTTCTATTAATTTCATAACTCCAAAATATATTATTGAATTCTAATTTTTCAAATTAGGGTTGAGTCATAACTTAATCAACAATTAAAATCAATAAATGTCTAATTGTTTGCATGAAATTTGACTAAACAATGACACTTATCAATGTCTTATAGGAATATCGGTGCACACCATAGTTGACAATGAAAGAAACACCATATAGTCTGACTTATAACACATATGCCATGACCAGGATAGAGATAGGAGAACGTTCACTTAGAAGACAACTTTTTGACCTAGACATCAACAATGAAAGCCTCACAAAAAAGCTAGATATGCTTAGTGAATTGAAGGATAAAGCCTGGATAAGGGAGGAGGCCTAAAAAGTTTGAGCATCGAGAAGGTATAACTCCTAGGTCAAGCGAAGAATGTTCCACCGAGATGTCGTATGGCGATTAAGAAGTGAAGTAGGGAAAAATGAGGGCAAATTCAAGACAAATTGGGAAGGACCATTTCATATTCTCATGGAAGTTGAGAACGAAGTGTATCATCTTGAACATCTCTCGGACAAACCAATACCAAGAACATATAATGTTTCTCATTTAAAATTTTATTTTAGCTAACACTTAAACATGTACTTTTTTCGTACTCAGACTTTTTCCCTAAGAAGGGTTTTGACTGGGAAGGTTTTAACAATGCTTTTTAATAAAATTTCATTTCATACTTGAACATTTATATATTTCGGCTAAGGAAGTTTTAATGTGACCCTTCCCAACTACCAAGTGGACAAAGGATGATTAACAATGATCCCTCCCGAACAAGAATCGACTGAGGAAGTTTTGCAAACATGTGATCCCTGTCAATATACAACGAGTCAAGTTAAAGCAACAAGTAAAGATAATAGAACTATACTTAAAACAAAAACGAATAAAATTAAAACGTCGAAGAGTAAAGATAATAACAAACAAATTAAAAGAGATATTATCATTAAAAAACCGAGGAAATCTTGACAATGACTTACAAAAAATATACCTATAGTCGTTTGATATCAAAAGAGGTTATACAAAATATTACAAGAAAAAGCTAAAAACTAAGACCCTTAGCCAACAATCCCATCTGAATCAGCATAATCTCGATCCCTGTTGGCACTTTCTTTCGCTTCCTCTGCTAAACCAACACCATCACCCTATTATACACATCCTTGTTGATATCAAATTGTCCTTATTTTACCGGCACATTGTAGAGAAAGGCAGTATGTCGAATAGCTTAATCGAAGCTCTTTTCATGCACACCAAGGACATATTGTTTGAACCTCATCAACTTCTTTTCGGCTTTGACTTTACTTGTGTTTCCTTCATCATGAGCCAACGTCACCTCAATCAAACTGATGGAGGACCATCCCAAGATATCTAAACACCACAACTCAGGCTAAGAGCAAAGAAGATTATGAAGCTCTACAACATATATTTTATCTCTTAACCTTGTATAAATTTGTAAAAAGTATAATAGTTTGAATTCTAGGCCTTGTATTTTGGACCATACCTAGAGTAGAATAAACATAAGCTAGAAAATGTATGAGACACTTATAGAAACCCTCACTTAGAAGGAATTTCTATAAGCACTGCACAACTTGCTTAGGGTTTGTTAACTCTAACCTAACTTGTTGTAGAAGCTTGCACAACACGACACCATTGACTCACTGACATCTCCAAACAAATACCCACCCGAATAAGTCGACACACTTGAGGAAGAAGATATCACTAACCAGGGACCACAACAAATTCTCTATACCTAGCCACTACTCAGACTTATAGTAAAAAACAAATGGTCACCAAAGTAATAACTCACGCCTATTTATAGATATTGAAACAAGGTAACCCAAGTGACGTAACCATTTGCCAACCATTAGATCAATTAACATCCAACGGTCATTATTACACGCACATTCCGATGAGACATTTCAATGCCCCTGACACTCGTACCAAGAAATTTCTAGCCTTTTCACGACATGTCTTTTAAGCTTATGGGTTGGACATGGATACCTAGTTGAGGTCATCTTGCCCAAACAAGATTACAAAAAAAAATCTTGCAAAAAATTCCTAAGCTCTCCAACTTAGATTCTCGAGCTCTGGTGGCTAGTGTATTGTATATGACCAACATCATCTAGGACTCATACGCAACTATCCTATATGGCCAAGACGATCTTGGCCTCACATGAAATCGATGACCTATTAGAAACCTAGAGCAACTCTCAAATCAAGTGCAAGATTAACACCTAATTAAGTAATAGCCTTAAACCTAAGAAATTATGATAAATCAATCATACATCTTGGTTAACACGAGATTAAGGATCTTGTTTGTACCGATCCAGGCTCATCCACATAGAGACTCATTTCAGCCCTATAAATAGGTTGATGTTGGGATAGGTAAAAGGATATTCAATAGTTTTTTAATTTTCAAAATTATCCTAAAATTTAGAGTCAAAGTACCTTTTGCAGGCACACCACATTTCTCTTGGACCTGAGACATTACTCATCACACCCTGGACAGTGATACCCCAAAGACTACTTAACAACACAAGGAGATGAGATCTACTCCTTGTAAGAATAATATCTAACGCTTTCTTAGGTTTTGTAGTTTTTTTTATCATCAATAATATTATAGTTTCAATATGGTATTAGAAAACATATAGTTTTTTATCACCTTTTTGTCATTATTTTCTTCTTGTGTATCACAATGGTAGATCAACCTAAAGATTTAAGTCAAAATCCAACTAACTCCTTTTTCATGTCTCATTCAAATGGGATTGACTTTGTTCTCATATCTCAACCTCTCAACCAAATGAATTATATGAACTATAAAATTTGAATAAATTAAGTTGACACTACATTTTCATAATTAATTCATGCTTAATATACCATGTTCATCTTAGCATAAGTTTAATCAACGTTAATAACGTTAACTGTCAGGAGTTTACACAAAACTTATAACATCCATAAGTTAGTTTTTTTACTAATACAAGATTAAAAGTTAGCATTGAATATTTTCTATTTGCGTCACTTTTTGAAACTTCAACAAAGGCGCCAAATAATTTGAAGGGCAAGCTCCAAAAGGCCAAAAAGGAATTGATAGATATATATGAAGAAAAAATAAAAAATAAAAAATCCCATGAATCAAGTTGCTTTCTTTAACCCTAAAATATTTCTTTCTAAAGCAATGTAAAAAACAAGAAATGACGGTTAACTAGGTATTTTTAAGAGTACATACAGACGTTATAAAAAAAATCAACATTATTCTTTTTCATGTACTAACGCTATGAATAAAAAACTTTCCCAAGTTTCATACAAAAATATTTCTTTTTAGTGTGCTTTATTTGATTTGACCTGACATTATATTAAAAGCATTAAAATTATAAAAACTTTAATTGTTACTAGATGATATTATTACTTTTTAAAATAGCATAGGAAAGTTTTACATGAACACCCTTTTCCTACACCTATACAACACCTAATAAAAAATATTTTTAAATTTATAGTTAATTCTTCAAAAATTAGTTTATGTCTTAAAATTAAATTATTATATCATTAATGTTGGATGAGTGTTTACTAAAAAATGGGGTGTTTGTCTATCATCACGCAATAGCATAATAGTTATCTTTGAGTATTTGTTATAATTTATATTATATTAAAAAAAAAATATAATAATAGATAATAGAGTAATTAGACTTTATCTTTGAAGTGATAATCAATTGATTTTATTGAGAAATTATTTACAAGATATCTCACTCATATATCAAATATATTAGAGG
>Ga0123341_1000369_pt1 | contig 25897 bp, 20 predicted proteins | sample Turbeapinknodule_FD_89959 | JGI IMG/M metagenome (GOLD analysis project Ga0123341, IMG submission 89959) | Root nodule microbial communities of legume samples collected from Mexico - Turtle bean Mexico pink nodule | ecosystem: Host-associated > Plants > Roots > Nodule | place: Mexico: Nepantla...
CTATTACATCTATCAAATCAGTTACAAACTTTTATAAAAATTTTCTTCATCTTCCTTCATTTTTCATTTTTTCTCTTTAATATAAACAATCTTACCTTTTACTATCTTTCCATTCTTATTCATCATTTTCCTTTTCCTCAAACACATCTTCAAATCCAAACAAAACATAAGTCCCATGCAATGTATTTTTCTCTTCAAATACTAATTTTTGAAATTAAATATGTAATTTATTAATGATCTAGAACTTAGCGATTGAAATAAGAAGATATACTCATTCTAACATTCTAAGAATAATTTACGACAATTACTTCTCATACTTATTACTATTATTATTTTTAATGTAATGATTAAAATTAGTTACAAAACAATTGGATTTTAAAAAAATAAGGAGTAAAAGATGAGAAATGATTCTTGAGTTAAAAACTTGACTAAGTCCTCAATCCAAATATATTTAAAGTTTGCTTGGATGAAGTAATTCATAAACACTTATAAATAAGAAAATATAAAAAAAATGATTTTTGTTTGGCGTAAACTAGAATTAACTTGTACTTGAATTGAAAGTAATCTTTTAGAAAAGTTAGTTGCAAAAATTCAGTTTGGCTTTTGCTGCTTGGTATGATATGGTAAACCCTGTCCCATGTGTAATTTGCAGTAGTTAGTTCTGTTTTAGGGACACTAGAATAAAAAACACTGACTGAGCATCTCATCAACTTTTTTTCAAAACACCAAATATATACAAGGACGTACAACTGAATTGAGTGAATTATTACCTACGGCCACAGCAACGAGAGAAGATCATGCATAATTCAATAGGCAACAAAACCATAACCAAATTGATACTCAAGAAACTTCAATACCATAACTATAGGAGTTATGGGTTATTGACTCAATAATTTGAGGATTCAAATCAACTTAACTAAAAACTGCTTCGTTTATAAGTTTTTATTTTCAATTCAAATCTAAACCAATTATTAAAAGTTGATTTCTTAACTTATCTTGTCAACCAAATTTTGGTCATTACAATGTTCTTTTTCTGTTTTTTAATACGTATCTAATTTTACCAGGTGTCTTCATTTAACCATATTTATTAAAAATCATTTTTATATACTTTTGAACAAAAAAAACTAATCAGAAAAATTTAAATATTAAATAATTACCCTAAAGAATAAAAACAGTAATACTCTATTAATTTAAGATTAAAAATCATAAAAAATAGACAAAAAAATATAATTTAAAAGTATAATATAATTTTTATTATGATATTTACATGGAACCAACTTTATCATAATATTTAAATATAGTTCATAAAACTGCAAGATTAATATCCAATTTGGATCGGGAATAACTATTCTCCATGAGACACTGTTTTTAATTTCATTGCACATAAAATACGAGATAGATTGATCTCGTCTTTCTCATTGGCCCAGAAGGAGATGGAGTTGCAGCACATTAAAATATGGATTCATATTTCGCATGTTCTGCGAAAACGAACAAAATTCACAAATAGTCCACAACATCAGCCGATAATACAACGTAAAAACTCTACCCAAAGTTTTCTATGTACAAAAGATATTGCTTCAGCACAAGGAGTACTCGATGTCCATCAAACGAGAAAGAATCTCCTCACAACTTGGCCTCTCAAGAGATTCTGCCCAACATTCTGCAGACAAAAAAAACCGTAGTAATTAGTTAAAGCAGCCGATTCAGAATTCTGCCATAAACATGAACAAAGGAAAGTTGCAGGGACCTGAAATCAGCCTTCCTAGAGGGCCTTCTGGTATTTCCAATCTGGAAGCCTCATTTGCAACGGAATAAACCACCTAGTCAGCAGAGAAAAATGATTTTTTTTAATGAAGCACATGACAGAAAAATAGAAACTATGACGCAACATGAACAGATAATGTGTTGAATATTATACCCTCTCAGGTGGTACTCCTTCCCATGGTCTGCTCAAGGTGCAGAGTTCCCACATTATCACCCCAAGGCTAAAGATATCACATTTTTCTGTGAATGGTTCGTTTCGAATGAGCTCAGGAGCCATCCATTCTGGAGTTCCAGCCGAGGAAGAATCTCTCATGGGAGACTCTGTCATTAATCTTGAAAGCCCAAAATCACATATTTTCACAGTCCAATGCTTATTCACCAGACAATTTGCGCTTTTCAGATCACGGTGAACAATCTTCATTCGATGTATGCACATCAAACCCCTACACACAAGCAAGTTATTCTCATCCATATTGATAGACCAAATGTAATCTTTCCAGAAATGGGGTACATAAAACTTAATACTGAACAGGATATTCAACCAAGGTACTTGGTATTCATAATTCATATTTTAAATCATTATCAAACAGGTGGCAAGAAAAGTATATTTTTAGACGTATTAAGTTATAAAATTAAATATAATAATAATTCATAATTAAATAATGACAAATCCACACAAAAAAATTATGTTCCGCAATTAACAAAAAAATGCAGCTATTTCTCCAGTGAAAGTAAATTGGCAGGGAAATTTTATGATTTATTGAAAGACAACAATGTAGTAATTAATTTGCAACACCTGTTTATAACATTAAATGCCAATGAAACGGATACGATTCTGTAAGTTTGAACAGAATAACCATAAACTTACTTGCATATGTCACGTAACATCCTTAGTCTTCTCCGCCAATTAAGCTTTTTCTTTTGACCACTTAAATGTATCAAGTAATACAACGATCCCAATTCCATATATTCTGTAATCATTGACAAGCGTGGAGGCTTTGTGCATGCACCGAGAAACAAGATAACTGCATATAATTTCATCACTAAATAAATAACAGCTGATTTCAAAGGAAAAAAGCTACATGAGATTTCTTATAACCAAGTATGCACAATATTATTTCATTCTTTGAGTAAGGAATATTTATTAAAATAATTATAAATATCAGTTGAATTGAAACAATAAAAGATAACAGTTCAGATTTTCTTCCCTTATTACCATATAAAGAAAACAAAATGTTTTAGGACAACGTAAAAAGTCACAACTATAGAACAGTAAATAGTAAGGATGTTAGAGAATACCATTAGGATGTCGGAGTCGGCTGGAGGGAAACAAATGCCAATTCAGTGAGAAAAGAGAGTCAGAAAAATGTATATATATAACAGAAATGCTGAAAAACAGTATATAAATGGCAAGATACCTCAGAATAGATATCTCATTACAAAAATCTTCCATATTTTCAGCAGTTAAATCTTGCTCTAGAAAAACCTTGATTGCAACATCTGTGCCATTCCATATGCCACGGAAAACCTCTCCAAAGAAACCTGAAAAAGAACAATACATCAATGCTCAAGCAACTACTTCTTTGGTCAAGAATTCCCTCGAAATAGTAATTTACCAGTAACCATAAACATGTCAAACAGACAATTTTATTTTTCAAAAGTTGAATAGCACACTTCCACTCAAAATTGCATAACATGAATCCGCTCCAAGTAAATAAATAAACTCCTTTCTAATAAACCAAATCAATATAAGATATTATTCCCCTCTAGTACCAACTCAAACTTCAAATCAAATGTTTCAAGCTAAGGTTGTGTGGCCCAAGACAATCAAATATCTCAACTATCATCCAATATTACACTACTTTTGTAAACTTGCCACTCACAAAGAAGCAAGGAGAAAATCGACAGCAGAAATAGAATTCAATCGCTTCTAGTAATTCTCAAGAAATAAATAACACACCGAACATATAAAATAAAAGGAAAAGAAACACCAAAGTTGCATTATCCCGAAATAGCAGAAGCCAAAACAAAATCAGCTTAAGCAGAGAAACTTGTTTAGATCGGCCACACTACTACTTTCACTGAAACCTAACAGCACTTCATTTTCTTTTTCTTTACTTTTTCCTTTTACAATACAATCTAACCTTTAAGGTGACATTTGGTTTCAGGAATATTAAAAAATTCCTAAGTGACTTGGGAATTAAAGTTTCCCATACGTAGTAAATAGAATAAAAATAGTTCCTTTGTATAAAATATTCTTGAAAATGTTAATTTGTGAATAAGTGAGAACAAAACTTCCCATCTTCACTAGTCAGAATGGAATAAGACTTTCTGTGCTAATGACGATAAGGTTGCTAATCTTTCCCATGGTAACTGACTGTATACATATAATTCCTAGGAAAATTGAATAATAACCATACATATTTAATAAAATTTCCCAGGAATCCTATTCCCAAGAATCTGTTTCTAATCCCATTTCTAAGACAAAACAAAACCCAATCTTTGAAATTGATGAAAATGAAATTTAATAAATGAAGAAAAGGAAAAGTGATCCATTGATTTATGTGGGAGCTGATAAAAAAAATTGATTTATGCGTGAGAAGAATATTTAGTACTGCAGTTTTTTTAGGGGTCTGAGGCACCAACTTTTTTCCCATTGGCTGTAAGAGATTCGGATCAGATCTTTCACAAATCCAACACAAAAACATACATACAGGTCTGATTAAATCTGTCACAACCCAACCCATAAAAAGTTGGTCTGTGATTTAGCCCGACAAATTGACTAAAAGCCATCTTTGCAATTAAATCAAGACTCTTAACTTGCCCATATGAATTATTTCAAACCATTAAGAGGGCAGATCACAAATCATGTGATTTTAACTGAGAAGTAACACTTACCAATCCCTACTCGAGTTCCAACAGTCAATTCAGAGAAGTCAATATTCCATTTTTCATACGGTAACAAAGGTTTATTATTGAACATTGGAGATTCCAGTACTTTATTCCAAGTTGACTCCATTTCATCATTCACTCCGTATCTCGACGGTCCACTTCTCTCCGAAGCATGACCTCTATAATCATGTGGTGAAGATGGTAACGACATTGCCTTCTGTGAATTTCCTTGGTCATGCTGACAAGAATATAGAGCATCATGATGGAAATTTGACACCTGTCCGCAGAATAAGAATGACATGCAGAGCAAGGAATATGTTAAATTTAACTGAATAAGCAGACACTAACTTCCATACAACCATAAATTTTTAACATGCGGGGTTGGAAACCGCATCACAAACCTGATGAACTCCCTAGCACAAAGAAAACATATTTTGATTTCACTTTATATTCAGTCATTGTTCAGTTTTGTGGTGGTTCTATTTCCTGATCAAGTGTTGTGTATGTATTTTGTTTGTTATTTAGGTGTATTGAGTTGTTTTAATCTCTTCCCTTTATAGATTTTTTGGAAGTACATACAGAGATTCAATTCTTACAGAAAAAGGACAATCATAAATCTTGTGGAATAAATTACAGGTCCATTTAAATAGTGCAAATTTGAAATGCATTTTTTTCATAAAAGGAAATATTAATTATGATAGCATAACTGCTCTTCTGCTGTGTGATATAATCAAACTTTAGGATCTAAATTCTTACTGTTTTTTTTACTTATTTTTTCTATTCCATTTCTACCAGATCCTAATTTTCTTGGTAGATATCAATAATAAACAGGTCCACAACTACATTCAATTTGCCCTTAGAACCAGTCAGCTCAGAATTCAGACCCAAATTTATCTGGCAGCGACATGTACTGTTCAAACCACCCATACAGGCTCGGTTTTGACCCTTAAGCCTCATTCTAAAGATCATGCTTGACCCCTTTTCTTCCCACATCAAGACCTTATTGATTTTATTATAGCATAAATGTCTGGTAAATTTTCATGTCTTACACATACTACATAATCCGTTTTACTGCAACAATGCCCCAGTTTGGGATAGTTCACATAATCTTGCCTAACAAATGGCCTTGAAAGTAAAATACTGCTGGCTATGAACCAGAATCGAGAAATCAAAATTGAGACACAAATATTAGAAGAAACAAAGATGATATGGCAGAACCAAAAATAGAAATATTAGCACAGAAGATAATTTCTTAAGATGAGATTTTTTCCAGCCAAGACAACACTAAAGTGATATGAATAACATAACATGATTTGAGAAACCAAATCACATGAGATATGGAAATCAGTCAACAAAATGATGGGATTATCATGACTATGAAAACAGTGGAGTAAAGATATAGGTAATATAGAAGCATGATGTAAAGAGTTTTTTTATGAGATGTTGAATGATCCACAGGCAGAGAGACAGAACATAAGGTTTAAATGATAGCATATTCCACTGTTATCAAAATAATGCAAACATACATTTTTCTGAAGGTTTGCATCACTACTATTATTGTTCGGAGAGTTATCATCCCCTCGTTCTCTCAAGAGACGATTTTGCTTCAGAGTTTCATTCATAGCCCGCACAGCCCTACATTGAATCGATCCTGGGTTATCACAGTATTTCAAACAACTTTCTTACTAACACGCATACAAAACATTAAACAAATAAAATAACAAATAACTATGAAGTTTGGATATTGGGAAAGAAGGATCATTGGTTGTACTCAACACAGGTACATATCACAATCATGCATTATTTGAGTTAGTTATTTAGCTTAAAGCAGGAACCAGACATAGCATTCAAGTCTCCAATCGTAACAATAAATCAAATTAATCAACTTTGAAGTCAGAATTAAAGCGAAGATTAATTGATCAAGAAAATCAGATTTAATGCTTTTATATGTTACACACAATATCTATAAAGAATGCCGAAATATACATGGCACAGAGGGTTTTGAATCCCCGTAAAACAGGCAGGAGGGGGAGGAAAGAATAAATTAAGAAAAATAATTAATTCATGGACTGTTGGGAGGGGTGATCAAATTAATTTCTAGAATGATTTATGGTGTTCTTCTAAATGCATTTCCTTTATTACTAGGGTGCCTTATCTTGAAAGAGGTAGTCTTACCTCTACTATTGTTGATGGTTGGAACGACTCTGGTTGGTATCTTTCTTCAGATAATTTTAGACATCCTGTATTCATTCTATTAATCATTTGATGCTCTCCGATTTGCCTGATGTTCCTAATTGGAGGATGGAGGACAGTGGGGTTCTTAATCAGAAAGCTACCAGGAATTTTTTCTCTTCTCCTTCTACTTGTGATTGGGGGATGTTAATTTGGTCTAGTTTCATTCCTCCTACTAAATCTTTAGTGCTTTGGAAAGTCATTCATAAGAGGCTTCCAACTGATAATGAAGTTCAAAAAAGAGGTGTTGTTTTATGTTCTTTGTGCTCTCTGTGCAGGGAGCAAGAGGAGAGTATTGACCATCTGTTTTTTAGTTGTCCTTCTGTTTATTTTATTTGGTCCTGGCTTCAGAATATCTTTCCTACTCTTAATAATTTTTCATGTTCTGGTTTTATTACTTTTCTTAAGTCTCTCAATAGCCCTATTATTAAGCACATTAGGCAACCTTCTCTCTTTGGATGATATGGAGGATGAGGAATCATACTAGATTTCAAGAGTGCATTAGTATGGTCTCTGCGATTCACATGGTTAAGGACTGCATTCGGATTTCGGGTAATATGTCTAATTAGATGGATGATTTCTCTATCTTGAAATTTTTTGGATTAGCACCAAACTTGGTTATGTCTCTGTTCTTGTACAAGTGTATTAGGGCTCCCTTGTTGTAGGCTAGACTAAAGTGAACATTGACGGTGCTGCCCGAGGCTCTCCAAGCCCCACGGCTTGTGCGGGTATCTTCAGAGGTAGTCGTGGGGAATATATTAGTGGTTTTTCTACTTTTTTGGGGAATCAGAATGTCTTGTATGCTAAGGTCATGTGGGCTATTTTTTCCATTGAACATGCTCAGAGGACTGGTTCACAAAGCTTTGGTTGGAGAGTGATTCTACTTTGCTCTGTCAAGTTTTTTCTTATGCGTAAGTGGTTCCTCAGACTCTTAGAGGAAGGTGGAGAAGATGTATGCAACTATGTGTTCGCTTGGATTTCAAAGTTTCTCATTTTTAGGGAAGGAAATAATTTTGTTGATAAATTGGCTAATTTGGGTGTTGATAATAAGTTAGACATGTTTTGGTACTTTGTTATACCTCGTTGTCTTAGTTTGGATTTTTTTCCATAACAAATACCAATTTCCTTTATTCCATATTTAGGTTGTGTTCCTTTTTCTTACATGGGCTTTGGTTTGGTCCCCCCATGTTTTGTATTCTTTTCCTTTCTCTTTTATGTTGTGTTTCAGGTTATGGCAAATGATTAGTAGACATTGATGTGTCAGTCTAGCTGAGATGTCAATTCATAATGATGTCCTAACATGAGTTTTATAAAAAAAAAAACACAATTTGGGAAGTCACTTAAATGTGTATGGATTCATCACAACAAAATCACATTGCTTGCTGAAAGAAAAAACAAGCCCTTCTCTCTCAAATGTTTTTTCCTAAATCTTATTCTGTAGAGGTAGTAATGAGTGCATGAATGATAAAGAAGAAAATGAGCAAGAACACATAATACTAGAGAGTTACAAGAAGCATGTCAAGACAAATGGTTCTTGCTCAACAAAATATTTCTCTTTCTTCCTTATTTTGTATTTCTTGAACTAATAATTTGTAGGGTTTTATTCATGTTGAAGTTTAATTAGTAACTAGGTTTATATGGGCATTTTCAAGCCCAAAATAGCTTCATAAATTCTTAGCTAAGACTCAAGAGAAAAAGGAGCAAAAAAAGAAGAAAACAAGTCTTTGTGCAAGGAAATTGAAGCTCAATTGGAGCCCATTCTCAAGAGTGAACTTCGGCTAACCAAGGAGTCAATAAAAGCAAGACAAGCATGTGCACAAGAGGCATACACAGCCTCCAAATCCAGCCAATTCAAGATATTCTTTGATTTTATTTTTTGAAATTTGAATTTTCCCTCCATTTGTATTTCAAACTTTTGACCACCACATGTGTGCTTTAGAAACCACACACAATCAATTTTGTGGGAAGTTAGATCCTAAAGTCGTTAAATGTATGTTCATTAGCTATACCTCTGATAAAAAAAGGATAACACTCTTACCATCCTTCAAGTTGAAATATTTTACCCATGTGAATGTCATTCTTCAATTAACTGAACCTTTTTATATGTGGCCTCAGGTTCAAGGGGAGGGTTCTATAGAAGCTAAGTTTTTTTTAGTAGTCTCTTGAGTCATCCTTTGTGTCTTTGATACAAGAATAGTCCCATCTTGATAATATGATGGATGATATGATTGTTGTAGGGGATGATGAACATGAGAAACAAAACTTGAAAGAAAAGCTCGTTGCTCAGTTAAAGATAAAAGATCTAGGAAAATTACTTCATTGGATAGAAGTTACTTACTCGAAGAAAGGCATCTTAATCTCCCAAATAAAGTATGTTCTTGATCTTCTCAAGGTAACACAGGTTAAGATTAAGTGCAAAAACATTGGAGTTCCCATAGAACAGAACCACATAATTGGGAGTGATGAAGGTAGTCCCACTGTGAATACAGGCCAATCACAGACTTGTGGGGAAGCTCATTTACTTAGCCCAAACTAGACTTGACATAGCTTATGTTGTGAGAATAGCAGTCAATTCATGCACAATACAAGGGAGTGGCATTTTCAGGCTATGAGCAAAATCCTTCAATATTCAAAGACAAGACCAGGACGAGGATTGTTGTTCAAAAAGAATGAAAAATTAAATATAAAGGTTGTATATTGATGTGAAAATTATGCAGAGTCTGTTACAGATAGGAGGTTCACCTCAAGATATAGCATGTTCTTAGGTGGAAACGTGGTTATTTGGAGAAGTAAAAAACAAAATGTTATTGCAAAGTCTAGTGTAGAGGCCAAATTCCGAGCCATGGCACATAGGTGTGTGAATTGTTATGGTTGAGAATTATTTTGAAAGATCTTAAAGTGAAATGTGAAGGGCTATGACTCTATTGTAATAATAAATCAACTCTTAGCATTCTAACAATCTAGTTCTACATGGTAGGACCAAACACGTAGAGACAGATTAGCACTTCATCAAAGAAAAACTAGATAGTGGCCTTATCACCGCTTCTTACATCCCATTAGGGCTTCATTTAACTGATCTTCTTACAAAGGTCTTCCCACAGAACAATTCCACAATTTCACATGGACGCTGATAATGATGTATATTCATTCACCAACTTGAGGGGAGTGTTGAGTTAGGAGAAAATACTTTGTTGAGTTACAAGAAGAAATTGTAATCATTACAAGTATAGAGATCTTTTGTAATCATTACTTTAGGGATAAATTTCTCTATGTAGATGTTAATGTACTGTTTCAAATTATTCAATTCAATAAAGATCTTTTCTCTCATATAGCTAAATCCTTTTCAAGATAAATCACACTTTATTTACCTCAAATTGAATAATATCAAGTACAGAAAGACGACCTAAAAAAGCCACAAATCAAAAAAGAATAACATCCAGTAGCAAAAGATGTTATTTTTGCTCCACAAATAAATCACTTCCAGCTTCAAATGCCAAAATATGTTATGTTTTCCCCAACTGGACCTAGTTTTATGAACCTCAATAAATACAAATTACCAGCTCTGCACTGGGCATATGTAATCCTTCATGAGATTTAAATAAGAGAAAAACAAAAATCAAACTCTCTACACTTGAAAAAACAAATGCAGAAGGTAACATGAAAGGAAACCCTTTGACTAAAAAATTTAAGATAAAAAAGAGTGTATCAACTAGACACAAATATGTTACGTGAAGAGAATGATCCAGGGAAGTTATCATCTTTAACAAATCCAAGAATACATGTGCGTATGCATATGTCCAAAAAAGGAATGAATCACAAAGAAGAAAACATACTAGAAATGGAAATTCAGCTGTTCAGTCAAACATTTCAAACAGATTATACAATATGTCAAGCAAAACATACTTCACAATGAAGCGAGTATAAACCCAGAAGCATCTTAGAACAACAATCAACCTTACGATATCATCTCCAATCTCAGGTGTAATGCTGATGCTTCTTCTTCTTATCCTACGGGCTTCTGACGAGGATGCGCCATCTGACCTATAGCTAGATCTGAGAAATGGACAAACTTCTCTTACAAACCATATCTATAAGAAGAAATCACGAGATTAAAAAAAATAAGGACAAAAAAACAACATTCTGCATCATTCCATATATAATTATTGCCTGGGTTGAGCAAAGTAAATGCTGGCCCACACAATCTCATCCTACTTAATCCCATTCAATTCAACAAAATCCAAAAGTAGAGAGGTAAGATATGCTTTCATGATGGGTATGTAAGAAAACAGTACTTCAAAAGCAACAAACCACAACAAATTATGAGCAGAAAGGTAGATCATTTCTGCAGTCCCTAGTCCAATCCAGCATCTAGACTGATGATGATTGGTGATTACCTTTTTTTCTTATTTAGGTTTTAGCAACATTTCAAAGTGAACTGACAGACAGAATGTGAAGATATTAAAGATTAAAAACGCATACTCATTGAAAGTTTTGCACAACACACATACATATTAAATCTCTTCCATCAATCATGTAAAAATACTGATTAATTGTTCATAATAATAATAATAAAGTGAAAAACATGATAATCTTGGGTAAACAAAAGTTATCAGCCAGTCTTTATTCAGAATGTAAGGAGAACCCTAAAAAAATAAATAAATTAAGTTAGTAAAACAAAAGGCACAGTATACTTGCAAAAAAAAGTGGGGCCATATAACTAAACAGTATAAAGCAGATATTAGGGATAAAAAAGATGACAACCTTGATGTAGCTTGATCATCAGTAAAATCTCTAAATGCTGTCCTATCACCACTCCTATCACCACTAAGCATGGACCGTCCACGTGCTCGAATTGAGGGATGTTCTGGACTGCAAAACCAGAAATATTTCAAACACAAAGTAGGCGGAGAAGAAGTCATTAAAATTAGTATATAGAATTTGGAGAATGTTTGGATAACCTTGTCACTAAATGCAAAATGACAACATTCAAAATGCCACAAAATGCAAAACGAAAGGCAAACTAGGCATGTCATAAGTCCTAATAAAAAATTTGTAATAAAAAATCTCCTCTAAAATAGCAAGTAAGGGTGTATCTGACGTAAGATTAGTTACTGATAAATTCACAAAAATTTCGATGTCGATGCATCAATAGAAAGAATGCAGGAACTAAAAAATAATTATAGAGAAAGATAGAAGCATCAGCATCAAAGTTCAGATATTTGAACATTGGATGATAGCAAGGTTTCAAACTCGCGAGTCTACGTAGACTCGTGGAAGCTCCATAGACTCGACTCGTAGGATCGACTCATAGACTTGTAAGAGTCTACTTTTAACCTACAACCTACAACCTGCGACCACCGCAACCACCACACGATCCACCTGCAACCCACAACCACTGCGAACACCGCAACCACCTGCAACCAGCGAACGCTCTGTTCAATCAACCGTCGCACTCCATAGAAGAAGACGCAGTCCACAAAAGACACAAACGCAAATGAAAATGAAACACGAAACCCTAATTTCCCCATTCAGAACGACATCGTTTTGGGGTTAAGAAAAAACCCAGTTGGACTCGCCAACTCGGACTAGAGTCGCGAGTCCAATCCGATTTCACCTAGTCTACGCCGAGTTTACCCAAAAAATGAGTCTACTACCGAATTAACTCGGTAAGGCCAAGTGGACACGTAAACTCGAACAAGTCAACGAGTTGACTCACGAGTTTGATAACCATGGATGATAGTACAATAACCCTAATTCCAACAAGTTATACAAGACCAAAAGGAGTCTGCATATTACAAGAGCATCCTAATATAAAAGACAAAAAACAAAATGATATGCAAGAAAAGCAAATCCATGCTCCATGACAGAATTAACATATTCTCCTATTATTGATTCAAATTTAAAAATAAAATTGGTTTCCACAGAACTTGGGTCTTCATCATGGCCTTATTTTTAAACACTTTGCACCACAAAACAACCAACAAAGTGAAATTTCATTCTCAGTGTCATCACTGCAATTTTGACGAGTATGTTTGCTCCAATCATCATCATGCAGTTCTAGTGCATGCATATAGTTAAAGCCACCATCTTGTGCCACGCCTAAACCATCAATTCCTTAAGTCATAAATGCATAACTTTTATAAGTCCAAAATACTCGATGAAGACTATAGAAACCACATCGATCTTCATAAGCCATGAAATTTCTAGAAGAGTAGTAAGCCACTACATCTAAAGTGCCAACACTAACAATGTTTTGCACTTTTTTCTTTTCTCTTTTATGTTATGTTTCATGTGATGGCAGATGATTAGTGGATTTTGAGGTGTTAGTCTAGCTGAGATGTCAAGTGATGATGTCTAAGATGAGTTTAAAAAAAAACAATGACAATAAAACGTATTCATCACAAAAAACCATGTGCAGTTTATCATCACCAATTTCTCCTTATATGATTCTTTTCTCTATCCACTGTGATACACTTCTACTGAATTTTTCAGTCTGAAACCAGCCAAAGAGTGGTATGTGTAATCTGTAATTAAATATGTCAAGTAAATTTACCTATGCTGCTTCCAAGAATCATTGTGTAGTGAAAAAATGCAACCAGTGTCAATTCCAAAATAAATGTAAAGATGAAAACTATGATAGAGAAATCATGAACTTCACACAGATCATGACCATTACTTCTGTGAAAATATATATAATATTCCATATTTGGAAAGAGTGATCAGTCTATCCTATCAGATAGGGTTCAGGATAAGTTCATACGGCACTCCTTTTTTATCTTGAGAACAATATCCACGGCTATACCTTGTAGTATAGTATCACACTTCAAGCTCTAGCCATTAAGACTCTAAACCTTCTCATACTGACAGACCAAGAGAAGAGGGACAAACCAGAGTAAAAAAAACACTTGTAATGCCATCAAAGAGAAGTTAAAGGCTTTATCAACTTAAACAGAAAAAGTTTCTAAGCACCCAGATCAACAAAGTAACAAACAAATATCATTAATAATATAGATCATGTGTTTTGAACCTAAACCAAACTTATGTATACCCACATATCACTTTGGAAAAAAAAATGAATAGTGAATAACCTTGAACTAGCTGTCCTCTGTTCAGCAATGATCTTTCTCCGACTACGCCGACCTAATGTAGTGCCAATGTTGGGTTCACTATAAGACAAGCTGAGATAATTGACAAAACAGTTCAAACAAGAAACAGTTGGTACATAGTATCGTGCATTATTACAGATTCGACTAAAATAAATTCCCTAGGTATACACCAAAAAGCTAAAATATAACAAAACTTAAAGCAAGGAAAAAGTGGACCATCTGCACCCTAAATGAAAACAATGGGAAAAAGCCACCATGAAAAACAGTTGATAGGGAATGGAAAGTATTACCTCAAACTGTTATTTGATTTCAACATCACATTTCTCAAGGAAAGGCCCAATGCATTTGAAGATGGTTCAAATTTTCTATGGAATTGGAGGCTTTCCTCCTTCTCAACACTGAAAGAGGGGACAAAGAAATACCAATCAATTGGCAACTCTTGTAACTGGAAGAAAATATAAAAAACATTAAAGATGAAGCTCCAGAGGTTTTGTACCTATAATATCAACTCATTTATTATTGACACAATATCGGGAAGTTGTATTTGAGCAAATGTTCAGTGCAAGATCAACTTGACAATTTTGGCAAATGCATGATCAAAAGGAAAAAATAAAAGTTGACAGCTGTATGGCACTTTCAAATTGCAACAAGTCATCCTATTTGATAGTTCTCCCTTTTCCAACATGGTATAAAACTTAAAGACTGTTAAAATGGTTAATTATTATTTTGTTGTACAACTTTTATAAAGCTGCTTTTTGGGTGTATCTAGTCTCGGGATTAAGATTAGTAAGCTCTAGTTATTCCTTGTTTTGTACTCTTCTCATCTTTTCATATATATAACAAAACAAATTATTTGAGAAATACACTCACCAATTTTACTCATGCCTAAATTCAATGATATCTATCAGAGTATATAAACCCTAAACACTTATAAGTATTGGTTTTTTTTATCTTCTTCTTGATCCTCCCTATACCAATGAGTCTCTACACTTGAAATGGACACCACAAATCCCATCCTTCCTTTCTCTAGTACTCCTGCCATTACAAACTACAAAACTCAATTGGAAAATTACTTGTCACAGTATGCTGAGTTGTGGCTCCTTGTCTAGGATACCATGACCATTTGGAGAAGGAAGGTAGTGTTATTCCCATTGAAAATAAATCTAAGAAGTAAAAGTTTGACTTCCAACAATGTGTTTTTGTATGGTAGTCAGTTGAACAAGACGTCTTAGATACACTAGGATCCTTCAAGACATGATTTTGGAAGAAGGCCCATGACAGCAAAACATTTTGACATACAACAAAACATTTTGACAGCAATAGTAGAACTAAAGTGATTCCTTGTAGCTAACTCATTGGAGGATATCAACAAAAAAAATTGATAAGTTTTGTGCAACCTTGATTCTAAGAAGTCCAAATTCAGATTTTGATCATGAAAGTGATCAAATTCTGGTTGGTGATAAGATCCCTTCAATGCACAATTTAGTGACTAGACTTCTTCAAGTGTCTACTTTGGTGAAAGATGAAAATTCAACTCAAGTTATTGAAACTTCAACAATAGTAGCACCTTGTGCAAGAGGAGGTCATAGCAATCGAGAATGACGTGGTAGCTGAAGTGGACATCCTTGATGCACACAGTGCCCAAAAAAGTTGTTATGCTTGCATGGTTTCTCAGACAAGGCAGTCCACTTGTTTAAATCTGAAAAGGGAGACTCCAAGTTTTCTAATGAAGTGTACTAAGAATATTTTAGTCTTGAATCTTTAAATTTCAAAAGTACAATTCAATCTTCTTCAGCACGTTTCAACATGTATTTCTCAATGTATGTAAGGACAACGTCCTAACATACTTGATTCAAGTGCCTCTAACCACATTTCTTGATGGAAACCGTCCAGCCACAACATCCACGGAATAAGGAGGATAAATACCTAAAGCTTTGTTCAGAGACTTATTAGCATAAATGGGCCTAATTGGACTTTTGTATATCTTTGGTAAACCCAATAAAGAGAACAACTCTAGGAGAACGGACTATACAAAGTATCAAAGAAGACCTCCACACCATGAAAGAAAAATAGAGCTTTGGTCAAAGGACTCCAAGAAGATTGAGACTCGGCTGGCTTCAATAGGACCAAGTCAAAGATCTTTTTAGGTCAAACTTTAGTTTAAATAATTTGTAAAAAATAGATTAGGACATTTTATTTGAGCCATGTATTGGGCCTTGGTTTAATTTTGAGCCTTGTATTTGAGCTAATAGAAGAATGGATGTGTATAGCAGGGTGGGTGTGTATAGTAATAAAGTGGGTGTGTATGGTAAAGTGACTCACCACTTGGCATGGGAAGAATAGGTGTGGTATGAGAAGCATGAATGTCCACATGGTTCTTCCTCAATGGATAGGATCCACACCAATTAAAAGGTGACATTTGTCAACTTCTCATTTGAGAGGATCATGAGCATGGAACATGTGACGCTACTTGTCACCTTGCCATTGGAGATTTTTTAGGACATGTCTCTTATAAATAGGAGTGCACCTCTCTTGTAATTTTTCAACTTGGAATTAGTAATAAAATGTTGTCCATTTTTTGTCATTCTACTTGTTCCTAAGTTCTCCCTAGGTTAGTCTCCTTCAAGATTCGCCTAGACTCTTTCCTAGTGAATTTGCCTCACCTCTCACTCTCTCTCACAAATTCCTAACTCCACTTCAATCCATGGAAACTCCTCCTAAGTTTCTTTAATGCTTCCGCTCTTCAAATCTCTTTCATCATCCATCCAAAGAGGAAATACAAATATCACTACTAGAAGAAGAGCGTTTTTCCATCATTTCTAATAATAGTTCTTCATTCAAGTTTATTTCTTCCCTGAAAATTCCTTGCCTTGTTATTGTAGCCAATAGATCCAAAGTTGCATATCATGGAATTGTTCAAGTTCCTTTATTTCCTTTAAATATTAACTTTGTGTTGTACATTCCACATTGTCCTTCTATCTCAAACTCTCTATGCCAATTGTAACCTTTGATTCTAATTACTTTGTCATTCAAGAACTTGGTACGAGTTGTCTGATTAGAAAGGACATGATCAAGAAGTCTTTACTACCTTAAATTGAGTTTGCCTAAATCCTATTTTGCAACCTCAACCCCTAAACTTTTGCATGCCAAGTTTTGGCCAAATTGAAGATAATATTCCCTAGTCTTAAGAACTTCAATTTTTAGAATGTGAATTGCGTCAATTAGGAAAAGATGTTAGGTTATCATTTCCTAAGCATACTTAAAAAAAGATGCAACTCAATTTTCTCTATCATTCATTTAGACATTTGGGGACCAAACCTTACTACATCTTTTGGTTTTAGATAATTTGTAACCTTCATTGATAAATTATCTTGATGTACATTGGTTTATTTAATGAAAGATAGATTCAAACTTTTGTCCATATTCATGTCTTTAATGAGATTGAGAACCAATTTGGAAAAAGAATTAAGAATCTTCCAAAGTGACAATGCTAAAAGAATATTTCTCTATTAAGTTTCCTTCTTTTTATCCTCACAAGGTATTCTACAACAATCCACATCTTCTACACATCACAACAAAAATGGCATGGAAGAGATGAAGTATAAACATCTCATTGAAATTGTAGGCTCCCTAATGTTAAATATAAATGTTCACAAACATCATTGGGAAGTCTTCACCACTCGTTGTAGATGGTCTATGATGTTAAAGTTGGGTCTAGTGGTGAAGTTGATCCATAAAGCTAAGTTGGTGGACAAAAGATATATTTTATTGGAGATCCCACATCGACTAGAGATTAGGACATTTCATAATATATAAGTGGGTGCAAACCTCACTATATAAGCCGATTTTATGAGGTTGAATTAAACTTAAAGTCCACTTCTTAATATGCTATCAAAGTCATTTTGAACCTATCCTAGTGAGTGTTTGTTGGGCTTATCAGGTCACTTGCTATCGAGCCGTTATCGAACCACCCATAATATGTAGTCCCACACACAAGTTGGTAGCTTCGTGCGTGAGGGGGGTGTGTTGGAGATCCCACATCGACTAGAGATTAAGACATTTCATAGTATAGAAGTGGGTGCAACCTCACTTTATAAGCCGGTTTTATGAGGTTGAGTTAGACTTAAAGTTCACTTCTTTATATAAATTTATGGTCTTTACTACTATGATACTTTTTCTCTTGTGGCCAAAATTAACATAGTTCAACTCTTTCTTGCTATGGTTATTATTCCCCATTAACCACTTCACCAACTTGACATTAAAAATGTCTTCCTTCATGATTATTTGAAAGAGGAAATTTACATGAAGCAACCTCCTAGCTATGTTGCTCAATGGGATTATGGTCTAGTTTGTAAAATATGTCACTCTCTTTATGGACTAAAGCAATCACCTCAAGCTTGGTTTGGTAAATGTAGTCATATTATGCAGATTTTTTTATTGAAATGGAGTGAGGCAAATCATTTTATTTTCTATCATCATGCATCTCTGTTGGAGATCCCACATCGACTAGAGATAAGGACAATTCATTGTATATAAGTGGGTGCAAACCTCACCTCATGAACCGGTTTTATAGGGTTGAGTTAGACTTAAAGTCCACTTCGTAATATGGTATCAGAGCCATTTCGAGTCTATCCTAACGAGTGTTTGTTGGGCTTATCAGGCCACCCACTATCGAGCCGTTATCGGACCACCCATAATATGTTATCCCACGCACGAGCTGTCACTCTCGGCGTGAGGGAGGTATGTTGGAGATCCCACATCGACTAGAGATGAGGACAATTCATTGTATATAAGTGGGTGCAAACCTCACCTCATGAGCCGGTTTTATGGGGTTGAGTTAGGCTTAAAGTCCACTTCGTAATAATCTCCTAGGAAGTGTGTTTATCTAATGCTTGATGTTGATGATATAATTATTACACTAGAATTTCTCAATGAAAGAACACTTATTCATTCATATTCAGACCAAAGAACTTTGTTTCCTGAAATACTTTGTATTGAAGTGGCTCAATCAAAGGAAGGTATTGTACTTCCACAAAGAAATTATGCTCTTGATAATCTGGAGGAGATAGGGCTAGCCAAATTGCAAACCCATTAATAGTCCCATGGACCCAAAATCAGAAGCTAATGGTGGACCAAAGTGTAATTGTTTCAGATTTAAAGAGATAAACAGGGTGGTGGGAAAACTCACTTATATTACTATTACAATACCTGATATTTCTTATGCAGTTGGAGTTGTTAGTGAAATCTTGCAAGATCCACACATTGACCAATGGAATAATGTGACTCACATTCTCATATATGTCAAAAAGGTTCCAAGACAAGATGTTGTATAAGGACAAGAGAATTACTAAAACTTAGGGTATTCTGATACAAATTGGATTGGTTGTCCCATTGACAGAAGATCCACCACAAGATATTGTGTATTTCATTAAAGGGAATATCATGTCTTTGAAGAGCAAGAAGCAAAATGTTATTGTCCAATCCAGAATAGAAGTTGAATATAGATCTATGGCTTTGGCCACTTGTGAACTTGCAACTTCTGCAAGAGCTGAAATTTTGTGAAGTCAAGCGGATGAAGTTGCAATATGATAATCAAGAAGCTCTTCATATTGTCTCCAATCCAGTATTTCATGACAGAACCAAAGACAGAGATCGGTTGTTAGTACTGCATTTATCAGCTCTAATTATCAACTTGCAAACATTCTAGCTAAGTCTTTGAGTAGGCCAACAGTTTAGTTTATATGTTCCAAGCTTGGTACATACAATTTATATGTTCCAACTCGAGGGGAAGTGTTAAAATAGTTAATTATTATTTTGTTGTACAGGTTTTATAATACTACTTTTGGGTGTACCTAGTTTAGGGATTAAGTGTCACAGGCTGTACCTTTCCTTGTTCTTTAGTCTTCTCATCTTTTCATATATATATTATACATCAGCTTAGAAATACACTCATTGATTTTACTCATCTCTAAATTCAAGACAATATTCTTTTATTTATTGAATCTGCTGACCTGGAGATGACATGCCATAGTACTACACATAAGGGGAAAAGTGTTGCAACGTTATTGCAGCAATTTAATAACTACAGCATGATCTTGTTGTAACTAAAATTAGGGGGAACATAATCATATTTAAAGGGAACAAAAATGTAATCAAGCCTAAGCAATAATAACAGTTTTTAAGCCTGTTAGGATCTAACCTCTCTGAAACCCCAAACAAAGGGCTGTTTGGTTCTAATGGTGAATCACAAGAATCATTTTCAGCTGAATCACTCTCTCCTGCACCAGAAATGTGAGTCATAAAAACTGCCTTGGTTGATCGTGGTAACAATTGGCCTGGAAAACGCATAAGATCAACCAGCATTTCCACAGAATTTAATACAACTATCAGAGACATATGCTTGTACGAGTCTTGACATTCAGTAACTCCATCATTTGGCAAGCCCTGATAAAGAAAATGGTAGTACAAGATATATCTTTATAAATTAGATATAATGAAGAATGAAATGAATAACAAAAACAAACCAATCCCTTATCCCACAAGGCAAGAACAGAGTGGCAAAACTAATATAAAACATTGAGCCTCCACCATTAATTCTTCTGCTAAATGCATTGTAAATTTGCATGTATATTTGACATTAGTAAACTGGCAATCAAATGCAGACAGTGTAAGTAAGAGCAATTGAGCCCACCAACAGAATCTTACCACCATGAGCCTACTTTCAAGACCGACAGTATCAGCTAATACTTTAAATAAGATAGCTCGAGGACGGCAAGAACCATGCTTTATTTGTCCCAGCATCTGGACTCCTCGATTCTCAAACATGTTAGAGGTTTCATCTAGAGCAGCTTTTGCTGGACTTTCCGCATTGGGACGCTTATAAAAATCAGAAACCTGTTTAGAAACAGAGGTCAAAATTAGCATAAAACATCTTTAACTGTGCTTAGAAAAATAAATTTAATAACAGTCAAAAAAGAAAAGTTTCACACATAATTGATCTAATCCCTGTAATGCCCAGCAACAGCCTTGTAAATAATAAATATGGTGAAATTATTTCTTCCAAAAAAAAGTTGTAGCGGTCACTACTAATATCAGAAAAAAATTGTTAACACAGCCCAGCCAAATGAATTTAAAATAAATATGTTTCTTGAAAAGTTAATACCATTTCGATGTTGGAAATTTCTATTTTATAAATTGTTTGGGAATATAATCATATGCATTATTTGAAACAATATGCATCAAAATTGTAAAGCACGTTTCTGTAGAAGGAAAGAAATAAATTCCAAGTTACAATAATGACATTAAACAACAATAATATGCTAAGATATACTTATACACTATAAAAGGGTGACACAATAAGATGTGGCAAAATACATACTAATCCAGCTATCTTCTTAATTATGGCAGCCGGATTTGAGTTTAATCCTTTAACTAGTGCCACAATCAATTGCTTTAACATGGATAACTTTTATCTTTCTCTGAATCCACAAGAATGATATCAGCCTTAAAACCCTCTCCACTCAAAGCATGAAGCTCGTCCAAGGTAGGAATATTATCAAAAAGTTCCTTGAGTCTTTTTTCCTGCATGTTATCAAATTAATTAATAAAATACAGTGAGAAAAATCATTTTAGTCACACACCAAGAACCAGGGCATCAACAAACTCAAACAACAATGTGTCATGATCCATAATGACCAGAGGTTATTGAAACACGTAGTAAAAACTCTCACTAAGTAAAAATTATCTGGTACAGCTAAGTAGGATCAGCTCCCAGCAAGAAATTTCATCTGATTGGGTCCACATTCTTAAGACTTAAAGAATAACACTTGCAAATAAGATAACATATATTCATTGTTGCCAATGTCAAATTCCAGATTTTACTGAATTTCCCTTTTGCAAAACTAAATATGTGGTGCTCCGAACTACTTCCACTTGAGGTTGGTCATTAATGATACAATAAAAAAACAATTACTACGCAGATTGTCACTTCAGCTCCACTAATTATAAAACCCATGTGTCAAGCACTACCTACATTTGTATAATGCAACACACAATCCTTAACAAGTAGCAGCGGAAGATTGTTAATGATATTCCTACAATCTACATAACTTGAGCACTTGTCTGAAAAATAAATTCACAGTTCTGCATAACCCTCTCTCTCTCAACACACAAAACCTTCATTCAGTTTTGGATTAAAAAATTGTTATATAAAATCACTATTCAAACCTGCACTCCATCTAATAGGTAAGGCTTTTAAGAGAGATACTTAAGAGATTAGAAACTAGAAAGAAGCTAGTGCAGGCAATTGTTAGGACTTAACACAAGAGAAGAGTCCCACCCAAAACACTAGTCTATTAGATGGGAGAGTCTCAACGCTTAAATACTACATCAAGTATTTATTCTACTCAGTGTAGAACTCCTAACATTGTTACCCCCTTTAAGGGATGATGTCTATGACGGATTTCACTCTATCACAGAATAAATCAAAATTAGGATGCAGCTTTTGGAGTATGCAACAGAGCAAAAGCAAATAAAAAATCTTACAAACTTGGTGTATCTCTCTTAAGTATCAATTATCAGCAGTAATATATGCAACAAAAGATTACTAGCAACTCTAGCATGAGCAAATAGACATCTGCAACCCTAAGAAGGTAATGTAGAAATCAATCCTCACGGGAATAACGGAGTAAAAACCATTTGGTATGGGTTCTGAAAGCATTCCAGTGCACCAGAGAGTTTGTGATGCTTTCTGAGAAGACAAAACATCTTTAACAAAATGTCGAGGAGATTCTTTATTACTTAGTGTCTCATCATGAGAATCCAAAGAAACAGATCCAAATTTTTCAACAAAATCTGAAGGCCACCACGACACATTAGATGGCCCTTGCTCTGTCGGCCTGCATCTTCTCGTGTCTCCTCCATGTTCTTATATATTTGAAATGAAAAACCATTTCGCCACAATTATTAACCCATAAGAGACATATCCAGGCTAAAGGTAGTTCTGAATATACAAAATCATTGATATAAATATTTCAGTAACCCCAACTGCTTCAGGCAGGAGATCATGTAACCTGCAAGAACCAAATAACAAGGATATGGCATATTAAAAAAAATAATTATCTGTTAAAAAAAATGAATGAATTTTCAAAATCATTATACATGAAACTGAAGCATTACAACCATGAGCCAAAAAAATTTGCTATAGAAAAATTGTTAGCATTGACCAAGCTCCACCACGCATGAATCCCATGATAATAATTAGATGATTCCCAAATAAACCGTACAAGTTAAATTTTCAGAACTGATATTATTACTGGTAAGCTTAGAACACCAGGAAGCAATGATTATCTCAAGTCCAAAGAATTCAAAATACAAGAGTGAGCCTATTGTGCAAGTTACAATGTTTCCAACAATCATCAGTCATGTGACACCCATAAACATCAAATATTGAACCCATAAAATGTAACCTATGTCCACTCTCCAAAGGCAACAGAAAATGCATCATGCATGACTAAAAGTTGACTTACTAAGACCTTCTGACCATTTCGGATTCAGCATTTTCCCATTATTAAAAAATGAATACAAAGTATTCACCGTGTTACATTCCCCTAAACTATTTAAGCAGATAATGACAAAGACACTTGAGAAATATCAAATATCTAGATTTAAATGCAAGCATATCTTAAATATAGGACATGTGGACAAAGTATACTAAGCAAGCAACTGTAGAATATTCATATAACCAAACCAATCTTCTGAAAGACAAATACCATCCATTCACAACTGTATAATGTGCTGACTACAGAAATTCCCACTCCCGTATATTCATTACTTACAAATGTAACTTCAAATGCTATTGCATCCACACTGAAATTCTAATATTAACAAGTTTTAATATTCTGACTGTTTACTAGTTTGTAATATCCTCAGCTAGCAGGGTAAAGCTTTTGATGTTGTGTTGTTGCTGTTTTGTTGTTGTTGTTTACTAACTCATACCCACCCTATATAGTGCCAAGGCAAATAGCAACTCCATCACCTTATATTTTACCAAAAATGGTCTTTATACGAAATGATAAAGGTTAATCATCAAGATAAGCCCCACTGAAGCATTAAGGAATATTTCACTTGATCAATAAAGATCAGGACATATACATAAGACATGTCATTAATATCATTACCACTTTTACAATTAGTTTCCGTACCATTCATTGCACATCCAAAGGAAAACTCTTAGCACAAAACTAAATAAAGTCTGCAAAAAGTATTTGTGATTACCCTATATTTTGCATACTAAAGAATTTCTCCTATTCTTGCTTCTTTCAAGATTGTTAATATCAAACTGTACTATTAGTTTCCAGCTAAACTGATCATCCCTACTCAATGACAAGTCTATTCTCTTTCCGTAGTAAACTTTGTTTTCACTTTTCCATTTATTCTTGTCCCTTTCTATGGTTTGTGCATTTGTTTTAAACAAACAGAGGGAGAGGTCTGGAATACTTTGTCTTGTTTTAAATCATTTCCCTGTATCAGTTTATTTATGTGTTTCCATATTTTAAAAAGTATTACAGAGAAAAACACAAAAATTAACAAAAGTCAATAACAATCCAGCATGCCGCAAAGGGGGACAACAAAAAGACAGCTAGAAACTTCCTAATATAGATTATTGCTCTCATAAATCCCCAAGAAAAATCACACCAGCACTAATTGTATGAACGCAAAAAACCTATAACCTCTTTAAAGGAATGCCTGTACACTTTAATTCAAATTTCAACCGCTAACAGTGCAAAATAGTTCAGCCAAATCATCAATTCCAATTCAAATTTTCAAAAACCAGTAGTTTCGCAATACAAACGCAAAACACATTAGATCACGCACAGACTCAACTCCATTCACAGTAAATCACAAGAATAAAATAAATAAACTCCTTAAAGGACTCCGTAAGGAGCCACCAACGCCAGAGCCAGAACAATGCCTGAAGTGAGAATGTAAGGCCATCGGAAACATATGAAACACAAACGGATTGAATTCGGATGCACTAACGCGAATAGAAGCAGAAAGGAAATTATGAGTGAGATAAAAGGAAAGGCGAATTCACCGGCTGCAGATCCAAGCATTCAGTCTGAATCTGGATTGGCATCCAATAGCATTTGAATCTGAATCAGCTGTTAACAGCACAGAATCGTTTTAACGCATACAGAGAAAACAAACTGAGAGAGAAGAGAGTGAGAGAGAGACGAAGGAAATAAAAAACGGAGAGAGAGATTTGAGTTTTGGATTGGTAGAAGAAGAAAGCAGCGATGATGCGCTTTTTGTTTCAGAGTTGCGAAGGAGAGAGTGTGTGAGAGAGAGAAGAGAAGGGAAGGGAGAGAGAGAGAGAGAGAGAGAGAGAGAGAGAGAGAGGGAGGGAGGGGGTGAGTCACGTGCAGTGCGAGAGGGATCTGGGGACCTCTCCCCGACAGCCAGCTAGCAAAAGGGTTGGCTCACCAACATCCACAACTTCTTACGCGTCAAAGCTATTATGCTATTCCCCTCTAGCCCTCTACTCTACCTTTTCCCTCAGTTAAATTTTTTCATTATTCTTTGTTTATTCACTTTCATTCACCTTTTTTATTTTTATTTTCTCTTTTATATTTACACTAATAAATAAATACTAATTTATTAATTAATTATTCCATTACTGATTCTTCACTCAATTTTATTCAAATATAAAAATATGTGACTGAGTTAAGAGTTATGATTAAAACCGATTAATCAAGATACTCATAAGTAAACTTAATAAATACTTCATATTAATTCTAAAAAATACTAATAAATTTTATAATAGGAATATAAAATTTACGTTAATGTTATTATTATTAAGAATTTTAGAGGTCATCATTAAATGAGAATGACAATTGTTGAAA
>Ga0123341_1000371_pt1 | contig 25831 bp, 19 predicted proteins | sample Turbeapinknodule_FD_89959 | JGI IMG/M metagenome (GOLD analysis project Ga0123341, IMG submission 89959) | Root nodule microbial communities of legume samples collected from Mexico - Turtle bean Mexico pink nodule | ecosystem: Host-associated > Plants > Roots > Nodule | place: Mexico: Nepantla...
CAATAAGAATTGGCAATAAGAAATGGACAGTGAGAATCTCATTACATCAATACATATTTTTAACACATCCGTTACTTATTAAAAAAAAACTTAAATTTACAATAAATTTAGGTTATGATAAAGATGTGTAATTTTTTTATATAAAAAATATAAATAAATAAGAGATATTTTAAAAATATCACAATCTCTTACAAAACAAACATTATTTATGTGTTTAACTTAAAAAAAAATCATCATCAAATAAATATTTCAATAATTTCAATAAGTAGAAGAGTAACTAAACTTAGAAAGTTTATTTTTCATCCAAGATTTCAATTGAGTCCTATAAAAAATTTCCTCAAATACTTTCCATTATCTAAATATTATATTATTTTTATGTTCTCAAATACACCATATTATTTGCCAAATTCTATTTTTATTTAAGTGAAATAGGTGAAACTAAAAAATAGTTTCATTAAATTGTAATGTTGGACAAATTCTAAATCACTTTCCACCCTATATTCCTATCAAACCAAGTATCTTGTTTAACTACTTTTATTAAGTAACGCCACCACCATGATTGTTTCATGGGTATAATCCTATTCCACAATATCATATTTTGACAGTAAAACTTCTCTTCATTTATGATTTAGTCCATAATCTCCATAAAGTGAAAATGGTTAAACATTTAATATAGCTATAGGTTGATAGTTTATTTTTCATTATAAATTATATAGGTGCCAAGAATCTCTTCACATCAGCGTGAATAAGAAAAACACCAAGTGCAGGAAAACTTATTTTCAAAATCAGATTTCACAAATCTTCCATACGTCATTCCTTAATTAGTAATTAATCTTCATAATTTAGTTTATTTATATTAGAGCTTATCTTATATAAGCGCTACTTGTTTTAATTTATTTCAGTGATTGTATGTTTTAGAATTTGATTATGAGATGATTAGGAATGAAAGTTTAAACACGGAACTGAGATCATTTAGCACCTCTATACTCTGTTTAGTTTAGTTGGATAAGCAATTAATTAAATGTTGACAAACAAGACCTTAACATGATCTTAATGTTTGTTTAAGGATAACATGAATGACAAATAAATTAAATTAGGATTAATGATGTTAAGAGACTTACATTGCTTCTTCAACTAGCTAATATACTTAATAGGGACATAAACAATCTTTGTTTTTCTCTCACTGCCAAAAGTCAAGTCTGATTCAGCTACATAGTGCATTTTTTTCATTTCCATACACAATCTCTTTGATTCAAAATGGTAATCGAATATTTGAAATCCAAATACTGATGGCGGAAGCAACACACAATCACGAACCAATTCAGAAAAATAAACGACACAAGATTTAAGGTGGTTCGATCGTCAACTGCAACCTACATCCACACGGACAACTATTAAGTTCTCATTTCTATCCTGTTGCACCCCAATTACAAGTACAATGATCTCTTTAAATAGATATTATAAAAGAGACACAATGATTCAACACACTCACTAAACATTATGTCTAGTAAGCCCAACCCAATTGATCATGACTTCATACCCAACAATCTCCCACTTAAAGTCACGAAACAATGTTCGACTACGCTTCAACTATGTACAATGATTAAACACACTCACTAAACATGGTGTCTTGTCAGTCCAACCCAATTGGTCTTTACTTCATACCCAACAAATACGTTATTCAACATATCGATGACTTTATTATGATTTTTTTTTATCCATATAAATATTAAATATATTTTTCTTACTCGTAAATAGAAAAAGGAAAACATCTACCCACCCTAAATGCACTTCTTCAATCATACTTAAATATTTACTTTACCAATTAACAATACAAAAATTACATATTATTTAAGTGAAATTCTAAACATAATTAAATTATCACATAACTATATATTGTATATATGAGTATTCTCCATGCAACACCCAATGGCTAAGGATAGATCCACGTATAGTACTGGGTAGTTCACTCCACAAACATTTTAAACTTTCTTAAGTACAGTACAAATACAATCTGCTTCAAGACTATAAATTGTTTCCATAATTTAAAATATGGTAAAAAAATTATCCAAAAATATGAATACTGTCTTTGTATTCTTTTTCACTTTTAATTAGACATATTTTTTTTTTAATTTGTAAGACATATTTTTTTTTTAATTTGTATTTCACTTACTATTTTTGTAACGATAAAAAAAAGTCTTTCAATTGTTTTAAACCATCACTTTTATCTTTATTTGTCCAAAACTTTTTAATCGTCCATCAAACACTATAATATAAAGTTTATATGTGAACTCAAACTATTTATCTTTACCTTCTACTTATTATCCATATTTGCTTCGCGTAATCAATCATCTCTTTACATCAATATATTATTTATGTTGGAAATGATATTTTAGTTTCTTAATTTTACCTTTTATCCAACAAATTTTCGTTTTGACAAATAAGAGAGTTGTATAGGATCAATTTTTTTTGAGATATTTTACTTATTCATTATTTTTTAGAAAGGAAATTTTAAAAAAGAAATTTAGTTTAAAGTAAGAAAAAACAATAGACTAAAAAAATACTTAAAATGCATCTATGAAAAAAAAAATGGAACCTAAGAACCTTATTTACAACTTATTTAATAAATTATTAATAAGTATTGCGATTGCATTTATATCTTTATAACGAGATAAGTACAAATATCTTTTAATTATTTTGTGAGTCTATAACCTTTTCTACTTTAAAATATGATATGTTTTAAAAAAAATTAAATTAATTTTAAGCTATCAAATTACATTAAATTCCAATTTTTATACGTAATTAGTAAATAATCTTTAAACATTCAATTAAAAAAAAGTAAGGATGAAAAAAATAAGTTCTCTTTAAATGTCACATTAAAAGTTTAAATGTCACATTAAAAGTGTAAGAGACCGAAATTCGGTCACCCTCACATAGATTCGGTCTCCCTCACCGAGATTCGGTCTCCTTGACAGAGATCAGGAAAACCTGGTCGAGACCATGAAAACCACCACGAACGGTCCGACCGACCGACACATCCATCCATTAATGCTCAAACCAAGGTCAGTGAAGTTAATATGTCATTAAGGATTAGGTAATACATCCATAAGTGCGATTCATTCCACTAATCAGGCCCAATAAGATAAGCCAATTAAAATAATATAAATAGCACACATTCCAATCACCTACCCGAATACCGATCACCCGCTTTACTGACTTGAGCGTCAAAGTGTCTTCCGCAGGTACCCCATCACCCGAGACTGAGAGTCGAAGGAGAAGCACGAAGACAAGAAGGACCACAGCCAAGCACCTAGCAACCTGCCTGGCTGAAGGAGGAAGACGAAGACTTTAATAGTTCTCTAGGTCTCATCTCCCTAGCAGGAACAAAAAGAAACAAAAAATCAAAGATGAAAAATAACTAAGACAGTTATTTTTAGAGTAATTTGATTCTTTCTCATACCTAAGATAATTTCTTATTTATATATAATTAAAGTTTAGGGTTTGTGGGACACCTTAAATTTCTGTATGAGACATTGGGAATAACCACCACGACAAGTAACAACTGGTATAGCAGCAGTGACCACAACTAGGTCATTTGTGATATAGCATAGCACTAGCCACTTGCTACCACCACAAACCATATTGAGGACACCTATTCACGAAACAAGTGTGATTGAAGACTAAGCATATCCCCCTATTGAAGATGCTACCACCTACTTGATGTCACCATTAACAGCATCTTGTATCCAATATGACCAGACATTTAGCCTTTAGCAACAGATTGTTGCTTATCCGTTTGGATGCTTGGCATGTATGCCAAAGGAAAAACAAACAGCGGAATAAGTAAGACAAACTAAAAGACATTGATCAGATGATAGTACCATTAATGAACTCAATGCAGTTAAAGGCTCGCATTGCTACACCATGAACCCAATCGCTATCCTAACAAACCCACACAAGCTTTTCAAGTTATTGCAGTTAAAGAGTCCCACATTTTAATGAATTTCACTTCTATTTCTCCCTACTCAATTAAGTCATCCAGCATCCACGCTAGAGCAGGTAAAAAATCACCATCGCTGTCACGTCCTATAATTCAATTAATGAGGTGATAAAAACCATATTAAAGGACAATTTTACTGAAGGCGAAAATAAGACCAAATTTTTTAAAATAACTAAATAATGTTACAGGGTAAAAATCATATTGATATTTTCCAAATAAAAACGAAGTAAAAAATAAGTTGATAAATGTTTTGAAGCTATTGTGATGTTGCTACACACATTACTCTTGTGCATAACTTTGATTTTTCAATTTTTAATCCTCGTGACCTACAGACTAGTTCCTAAAATAAATAATGGAAAAGGGTAATTAATACTTCCTGTATACATCTCTATCTCTAATATGCAGCCCGAGCCAGAACGCAACAGTCAGCTGTTATTTAACTTTAAGGATAAAAAAATGGTTTATGACAGGGATACAAGAGGCGCGCGCCTCTAGTTGTAGCGCAGAAGAGAAATAATCTTTCAAAAGAAAAATGAATGAACTGCAAATGTAATTCATTATATTATACACATTATAGATGCTTAATGTTTTACATTCTGTAATTTTTTGTATAAACCCTCAGGGATAAAACATGATCCACAATGACCAATGCCAAAGAAAAAAATAATATGCTGGATTGTGCATAACATAAATAGCCTGGTGTTCTTTATGGAAGAACAAATTGGATGGGAAGGACATTTGGTCCGTATTAGGCATAGCTCTTGCTAAGCTCCAGGCACCATCAGTCCATCATGCAAACCTCATTTTAATCATGTAAACTAAGCAAAAGCATTGAAATAAATAGGATCGGCTTCTTTGATTGCTTCGCCTGTCAAAAATGGGAAGGGGGAAAAAGTTAAGACCGTTCTCCAAGCCTCAAGCAAAGCAGAAATTAAATTTTTTTATCTCGTGATACCTATGTAATAAGGTGTACGCTCATGACAACAGACGATTTTTTAGTGAGCATCTCCAGGTATATTCCTTGTAATTTTGACAAAGCAGGAGAAGGATAACACTGCTGGGAGATGAAGGAACCTGTGCTCCTAAAGCCATGTAACTTTTAAGCATCTACACCACGTAAACCAATTGACTAGTTGAAACAACATTAGCATTGTGCAAAAAATTGGCCTTGCAGAATTTTCTTGAACTATCAACTTTCATGATAAAAATAGTTCTTCGGATTCCATTGGAGATGTCCAATACCGCAGCAGTGCTTCTACAGTTAACCTCCGAGTGGCGCTAAGCATTGAGATAAAAAACCGACAACCATCAATCTTATACTCTTCAAGAGGATTTCTATGGCCAAAGCTCCTAATGTTCACCTGTCACAACTCTGAGATAAGCCTTTAGCTGGTAAGAAAGCCCAAATATTTATGAGAGCAAAAGGAATATTACCGCAGAGCTGAGTTTATTCATGTTTACAAGATGATCTCTCCAGAAACAATCAAGAGTTTGCAAAAGAACAGCTCTCTGTAACAAAAAATATTAAATAAAATAAATATTTTACTTTTTTTAAGATAGAGAAACTGAAAACTCACTAGACATAACAAGCAGCAACTAGAATACAGTGAGCCAAAACATGTAATAGAAAATAATCTTACAATGCATATGGTATCAATGCAAAATTTACCATTTGGACAAAACACAAAAGGTTGTCCAAATTTGCAAAGGAAAGAGCGTAATGTTCGTATACAGATCCCCTTAAATCAATAGAAAGGGAGGAGCATTCATCACAGTGAAAAAAAAGTATCAAATACTAATTACTAACAACCATTGGGATAGTTTTATTCATTAGTTCTGTAGCAAGACTCTATTTCCTTTTCTACTTTAAAGGATAGGCAATGACTGTGTAGGACGGTAGGATTACTATTGCAGCATCATTTCCCAACAGTACAGATGTTGGATCATAACTCTGTAAATCTAATATCTCCAAGTAATTGTCAAAAATCAAAATTTCCTTGTGTTTACGGTGTAGATGTTTAGGATAGAAAAACAGTAGGTAATACTGATGAGCAAATGGTGTAAAACTTAAGGCACCCTCACTTCATTTCCTCTTAACTTAAGGTAAACTATTGTTCTAACTTCTAAGGGCTCTATGTTAATTTCCGTCCTAGGTCATTATATCAAAATGGTTCTTTAGAACCTATTTTCAATTTTTCATTGCCTAGTTGCAGCTGATAGTACGTAGGATCTGTTTGCACAAATTTATCTTGAAACACTTGAAAAAAAAAATGAAACAGGTTTACCAAAAGCTTAGCTTAAGCGTAAGTTAAAAATCAGATTTTAGAGAAAATCTAGAAAAAAGTTTCAAAAATTAACTTGTGCATAAATTAGTTTTTAGCTTCTTCATTTCAATTTTTCTTCTAATTTTTTTCTACTAGAAGTGGTTATGTTATGACTAATCCTAACATGGAGATACTACCTCTGATCCTTAATATAAAAGTTTAAAGCATAGTGTAAAAGAAATAGGTAGTCCTTTTTACAAGGCATTTTATAGTTTCTATGAAGCATTGAATTTCTTTTCCGTCTTTGTTCCTAGTAAATATTAAGAATGTGTTTGTTTTATTAATAAATAACAAGAAGATGATTTTAAGTCATTAGGTAAATTTGTAAGTTGGTAACACTGTTTTAAAAATTAAAGAAAATCAACTGAATTAATTATTTTTATTGGTCCATGTGATTATGTTAGAAGTCACTTATATTCAGGATCGGAGCGCACTAAGTATTATGTTTTAATATTGGTTTTGAAATCTTTGGATGCAATTGCACTGAAATGAAATGATCCGAGTACGGTACTAACACAACTTTCTGTACGATTGCAGCCATTTTTGGCGTTAGTAAATATACCGACAACAATCAAAATATTCAATTTCAAGAAAAAATAGTTGAATAGAATATCTTACCTCAATTTCCTTTGCATGTCTCTCATCATAACCAGACTCTTCAACAACATTTAAATAAGAAGCAATCAGAAAATCTCCAAGATACTTGCGAAGAAGATTAGAAGTGGTTTGGTACTTCCCATTCCTACATTTTGCTAATGATCAGTAAGTACTAGAACTCCATTAAACTTCTATAATCCACAGTAAATTAAGTAATTTACCCAATTAAATCATCTGTGCAAATAGCAAGCCATCGTCTTAATGATGAGCTCTTCCTGTGTATTCCCCTGAAGGCATTTGGAGGTGCTGGCATATTTGGAAGAGAAAAGTTTACAATATCAACTGAACTCACATCATTCAGTAGCCCAAGTGAATTAAGCAAAGTGTGATCACTAATTCCTCCAAAAGATTCTGCCAGAAACATTTGAGCGTATCTTTAGAAAAAGTAAAAGTTGATTTAGCCAAACACAGAAAGTAAAGAGATATTTGTGTAGATCAAATTGAAGGGTCATAGCTGTAGCAAACAAGCCTACCATGCAACAGCTTTCCACCAACAGTCACGAACTCTTTCAAGAGCTTACTCAAACCCCAGCTACGTGGATGCTACAAAATCCATTGAAAGCAATGGATTAAAGGAATTCATGAATAGAGATATACAAAATGCTAGAGGAAAGGTTGAACCACCTTCACTGGATCAATATTATTGAAGACGATCTCGTCAACCACTGCTTGCATGTACCTATAAGCAGTACACACAAATCTAAGAAGGGAGGAAAGAGCAGTAGAAAAGAAAATATAATTTCATAAGAATAAACCCCAATCACAAAAGGTGAGCAAAAGTCAATAATTCTTATTTCATTCTTAACAGTCAACACCCTAGTAAGTAAAAGACCCAAGCTAATTCAGAATCCTTTTCTAGGCAGGTCAGGATCACTAACAGTAGTTTTTTTTCTGATAAATGATTAATACTATTATGTTATAACTTATAAGCTGAAAGAAAAGGTCCAACACTGCTAACTCTTGTGCATTATATGATTAATTCACATTTTATATTACTTATTGAGCCCCAACTCAGACTCTGAAGGTAAAGTTATAATTTATATCATAGTATGATAGTATCAAGACAATATTAGTAGAGTATGGTTAGAACTTAGGTTTTTAATGAATACACGAAATTATAATTAGGATAGTGCGAAAAGCAAGGACATAAAAGAAATAACTGTTTCAGGCCAGGGTAGTGATTCATATCAAGAACTGAAATTGTTCATGCTCCAAAGAAATAGTAAAGACTTGGAATAGATATTTAGCTGGGAAGATTGAGTCTGACCATTCCTCAAATGAATTTCATCCTAATATTGAATAATAAAATAAGACATCAAAATGCAAGATTGTTTCAACAAATAGAATGAAACACAAGGGCCATTAAAGTTTAAACTAAAAATAAAAGAACCTGAAAAATAGCTAAAAATTAAAACGATAAAAGTGATGTGGCCTCATACCTATCAGTATAAATAACAGTAGAACATAATTGGGATTCCCTGGCAGAACAAGATTCATCATCCCTCACAGAATTTGGACTTTAGAGTCTAACTCAATTTTACAAAACCAACTTATAATGTGAAGACTGGACAAAATTCATGTGCTGTATTGAATTTTAATCCATATTTCTAGTTGATGTGAGATTCAACGCCACTCATGATATTACAATTAAGGCAACTCCCTAAGAGGCCACAGCTAATACTGGATCAGAGTGACCACAATTAAGGAAAATTTCCAACATTCCCCCACTCCTCACACCCACCTAGGCTACATGCCTAGAGTGTGGCAATGTAGTTGGCAACAGTGGATCCAGAATAAGACTTGATTCCAACATAGAATTTGGACTTAAGATTTAATTCAGCCCTAAAACACTGATTTACAAGATGAGAAGTGTTCAAGCTTTATAAGCTCTATTCATGTCATGTCTCTAGTTGATATGGAACTAAACACTGCTTTTTGAAATTTCAATTAAGGAGGCCTCCAAAGAGGCTGCAACTAAGGTCGGTTACGGATGACCACAATTAAGGTGGCATTCCAATAACCTTTGATAGACATTATCAAATGGGATAGGCACAAGATAGCAGGCAGCTTGGCACTATAGGTTTAGAAGAAGGCTAGCAGTGAACTATAGGTTTACAAGATGAGCTATATACAGTATTAATTACAAAACAGAATCATCTACTTTAGAGCTAATTAATACTTTACAGTCACCTACAGGGCAGTAATAATAGCTTAAACTACTCATCATATATGTGCTTAAACCTAACAGCAACGATTGAGAAATTTAAAGGCACTCACTGGCGTATGTGTTGGGAACAGCTTTCATCATCTCCTGTCAGGATTAATTGCCTTAGATCATAAACATGCTTTCGTTGCACCTTAAAAAAGAATAATACAAAAACAAATTAGTTGATAATGATTTTGCAGACTTGAAGACAACTTACAATTCTGTTCTAGATAGATGGGTGACTTTTTATTCAACGACAAAAGAGCATGCTCGCCTACTTTCAAGTTTAATCTAACAAGTGTTTTAAAAAATTGAGATATATGTGTGTGTGTGTATATATATATATATATATATATATATATATATCCACAGTTAAACGTTCGTGAATGTGACTCACATAAAGTCCTCAGAAATTTATTTCTCAATGATATTTTAATTTTAGATTCTGGTTACTTTATAAACAGGAGATGGCTCAAAAATTAGATATTGGGAGTAAGAGTGATGTCCCTTCTTAGATTTCTATGTCCATTACTGCTCACAATTCTCCTATCAAAGATTTGTTTACTTTACATGATCCTGGAATTTCCATATTTTAATAACCCAATATGATAGATAAGCTAATAAACTTCAGCCCCTCTTGGCCTTACTTGATTGTGCTCTTTTCTTTCTTAATCTTGATATGAGAATACGAACCAAAAATTCTACTGTTCTTTTTCCAATATTACTTTTAGTTTCTCAAACCTTCTCCCACAAGCTTGCCTTGGATGTGCCAACTTGGAATTCTAAAGCTTCTTCTAAGGTCAAAACATTCTGTTATAATACTAATGACATTCTGCAGGTTAGATGGCCCATATTGCTTTCTCTCAGCTGATATATATGTCATGTAGATCGAAATCTGAAATTGGGCCCATTTGTGATTCCTTTGGAATAAACTATTTTTTGTATTTTCAGAGTGTTTGGTTTGTACTAATTAATTTGATCAATTTCTATAGATTCCTTTCGGGGATTTGGCAAGAAGAAGCAAAATGAAATCAAGTGACAAAGTGTGCCAAGGAAAATGTGTGTTGAACCCTGTATCTGTTTTATATTTCAGAGAAGATGATGCTATTACAGTAGTCAATAGCAGTCTGCCGGATCAATTGACACCAAGTGAAAACTTTTGCACCTACACATGTTAATAATTGTCTATAGAACATGAAGTTAAAAAATCCAACTTTCAAAACGAAATTTTTGTAAAGCAAATCAAGTTCACAAAGTTTCATTCAAATTAAAAGCTGATTATTACTTCATGCAATACCTCAATTTTAGAGATAATGTGCTATTTAAAATACAAATAAATGTTCATTGCTAGATATCATACCAACAAATGTCCAATTCAGGTGAAAATTGACATACTTAATAACACAAAGATAATGTCAATGGTTTGACTGTTAGATTGATTATAAAAAGTTATTAAGTGGTATAAATTGAATTTTCTTGACACAAGGTATCCTGTCTTGTGGGTGTGAGACTATTAGTCTGTTCAATAACTTAATACCAGTTCCCATTATTATTATATATTAATTCTACTTAATAATTACATTTTTTTTATTCATAAATTTAGCTATATTGATACGTTAGTGTAAATATCACACTTTCTACTATTGGTTAAAATTGATTGAAAACTACAAAATCACGAGTGAGACTCGTTAAATAAGTGAGACCCTCAAAATTGTGATTTTTAATAAATTTAAGAAAGTGTATTCAAAAGATTGTGTTCTTAGCATTTCTCTCTTAAATATTGTAGAGTACTTTATAGTTTTATAATAGTTTAACATATGATTAATAATGTTGGTTTTTATATTTTAGAAGGATAAGAGATATATTATGTGAAGGAGCTTCAACAATAATTTAATACAAGGACTCTATATATAGAAAGAGAAAATGTAACAAAAATCAAATACTAACAATATTTCAATCTTAACTTCCTAAATCTAAAAAATAATATGATATCTTTCTTTTAAATAAGCAATGTTTTTAAAATTGAAACATTACAAAAAAAAAACTCCTAAAAACTAGTTCAAATTCCAGATATTTAGGCATATATTCTCAACACTCTTCCTTGCCTTAATATCCCTAAAGGCTCAATTTGAATTTCAAATTTAAAATTTGATCTCTTTTTTATGCTTGTTTTCTTCCTCCTTTTTTCTTGTAATTCTTATTCTAATATGAGACCACATCTTAATTCAATTTGATCTTCTTTAATGCATTTATTCTTTTATCAACTTCATTTTCATTGTTTCTTGTGGACTGTGATTGCAGTGCTATCGCATGGTATTGACTACTACTGATACTATTGCAAGTCATTCTTAATAATTGAACAAAGCTTGCCATGGAATAAAAGTCTGTTTCATTCCAGAAAGTATTCATAATTTCAGTTTTCCTAAGTTGAATCAATATAGAATATGACAATAGAAGTTATTACTTATAGTAGACAACATCTAACTAATTGCATAACCTCGCTGGAATGTGTGTTTTTGAAACACCTCTAAGTAATCGAAACATACCTCCAATACTTCATCAAACTCAACGAGGTTCTTTCTTATGCCAAAGAAGAATTTTTCTGCATTGATTTGCAGCGCCAAAAGCTATAAAAAAAGCATTGGAAAGATGAAACTCTTTAAGCACAGCATATGACAGACACATGAATAAAAAAAGATGGGAAAAGAGACCACATGGAAAAGAAAGTATGTAAATAGAAGAACAATCAATATTTTATTGTATTGGTTAATAAAGAAGAAATTTATCATGAAAAAAGAGAAACAAAAGAGGAGAAAAGCAGAGTTAAGGGCCTGTTTGTTTCCAATTCTTGAAAACAGTTTTCTGATTTTAAAAACAAGAAAAAAAAATGGTTTGATGAATAGCTTCTGAAAGTTGTTTTCAGAAGTAATACTTCTTTCTTTCAGTTGTTAAAATAAAATAAAAAACTAGAAAATCTTATAAGTTATTTTGGTTTTCTACTTTCGGTTTTCTATTATTCATGTACTTCTTTGCACTATCCCGTCTTCTTTCCCCATTCCTAAAATCTAGAAATTAATTTTTAGTTTTTGAAAACTAGTTTATAAAATTACTTTTAAAAACTAAAAAACAAGAAAATGATTAAACACCCTAAATTCTTCTTAGACCAAATATTTACTTATCAAACATAATAATTTCAATAATAAATAGATAATAACCTGCTTTACAATGGCATCACCCTCAATTGGCAAATCCTCATCATTTGTAATCTTTGAGATGAGTCTCACAGCCCATTCAGTATCAAAATTGAACTTCTGAAACATCTCATCCTGCAAGCTATACCATGATGAGATAGTGTGAGAACTAACTGACATCACTTTATTAGTAAACCACACCCAGTAATCCTGCTCCCCTCAAAATTCAGTACTAAGAAGAAAATAGTATTCAATAGTTCATCCATAAAACTCAAGGTTTTTCCATTTTAAGCCAAAATTAAGACATCAATCCAAATTTATACATCAATAGTTAAATAAAAAACAAAGTATATTGAAACTTCAAATGCACAGATAGAAAGAAATTTTAATTTGACCTTCCAATTCCTTTCAGATTTTATATCAACCAACAAAATTGTTCTTGAAACAAAAGTGTTCATTATCAGCCCAGAAATAAATCAGAAAATTTAATGACCAAGGTTATCAAACTCGAGAGTCTATGTAGACTCGTGAGAGCTTTGTAAACTCGACTCGTAGACTCGCAAGAGTTTACTTCAGATAAAAAAAATTAATAATAAAATTATTCAAAGTAATTAATTGCACAACACTAAAACAACCACATTTAGTAAATGCTACAAAGTATCCCAAATATTGTTGCACATATGCACTCCAACTAAAATAAAACTGTAGCCTAACTAAAAAAAACTACAGCCCAACCAAAAAAAAAACATATGCAACCCAACTTAAAAAAAAACTGCAGATATACACTCCTACTTAAAAAAGAACTGCAGTGTCTACCCTAATTTTCCCAACTTAAAACAAAATGTCTTGCTGCAAACAAAACAGAGAGAGCACGGTTCTCTCTACCCCAATATTAGATGACCACCGAAACACAGCACTGAGATACGATGAGGGGTTTGGTGGCATGAGGGTGAGTCATTCTATGGAAGAGTGGTTGTTGGGCTTAATTGTCGCACAACAAGGTGATGCCACTGATTGTGATTGTCAGCCAGAAAAAGCTCGCCAAAAAGTTGTCGGCTAGGAACAGTGACACTGGCTGTGGTGAACAATGAAACACAAGGGAAAAAGAGAAATACAAGTTTCAAGAAACTTACACCTATGAGTAGTGGGTCCACAAGAAAAACATGAATTAGGGTTCCCTTCTCATTAGACTAAATATCATATTGAAAAGAGAGAAACTGAGAATGCATATAATTTTTGTGTGCTTAGAACACATCAGAGAGAGGAGCAACAAAAATTCCATAATATTCCTAATATCATCAATTGATCATAATATCATTAATTACTATATATCTATAGGATTCTAACACATCTACAAGATTATAACACTTCCCTTTTCCAATGCCTTGTTGCCATGTATTCATTTTGTCTTCAATTTACAATATCAGTGTGTGTGGTTTGGCATTTGAAACCTTGGATCCACGTTTGAGATGTAAAAAATGGGAGCTACTGAAAGTAGTTTCAGCTTGAATGTGGATCACATCACGTTTAATTAATTCAATGTCAAACCAAACATGCACTTATCACATCATCCAAAAAACAATTACAGCACCCAATAATCAAAACGACAGTTTGCCTATGAGTAAGATTGAGAATTGAAAGTGTACGATCACTACCTGACCATAAATCGTGTTGATCCTGGATCCCCTTGCCTTCCTGCTCTGCCACGCAGCTAGATAAAAGATTATTACAAGATGTGAGAACAATCGTGCTAAAAAATTATATTTTTACGAATAAATGGAGAAGAGGATAAGTTTTCCATGATTGAGGTACTTAAAATAGCTAAGTAGAACTTCAGTATACTGTCCCAAACTCTCGAGAAGCCCAAATAATATCTTATTGGACGTGTAGGTGCTAATATTTGTTAGATGTTTCAAATATGTCTACCCTATATGTTTTTTGTATATATACAAGTAAATAACACTTTGATACCAAGCTAACATTATTCATGATCGGACAGTAACTGTATATAAAAAATTCCTTGTATATAGCCAAATCAGTCAAGGAATCACATCATTGGAGCTGAAACCAAATTAGCCATGGATTGCCAAATTAGTTAAGGAGTCCGATCATAGAATCTGCCCTATAATTATCTGTCTGCAGAAGTTACAGACACACAAGTTCAGAAAACAATAACAATCAAATGACATATGGTTATATCCAAAGTTAAATGTCTCTAACAGACTTCACATTATGCAGGCACTGTTCCCCCTTTCTGCCATCACACACAGTAAGGATTCTTTATGGGAAATAGCTTTTCCCAGTTCAAAACAATTTAACACTTTACTCCCTAATTAAATAAAGGATTTCACAAGGATTATATAAGAATGCTAGACTTTGACATCTCCCACCCATTAATCATCCAAAGCAAGCAATACAGAAAAAACATGTTGGAATGTTAGACTTTTACCATGCTAAGTACTGTAAGGACCAAGTCAGAGCAACAACCTTTAAGGAAACCATAAAAAAGAAAGGGTCAAAGGGTAACAGTTTAACTGGAAGTTAGGAGAGCTAGTTGATTCAGTTTTCCCTATAAATGAACATCGTTTAGGTAGAAAGGAGACTTTCGGGAAATATTGTTGAAGATTACAGTGCAAAGAGTAATATCCTTTGGAGAGGCACTTGTATACCATGGTTCTTGGCTTGTAATGAGCTTTCAGAAATAGAGGAAATTCAGAATATTTTTCTCCTTGTGTACTTTTATCTCTTGTTAGGCTTTAACATTTTTAATTCTGAAAAGGGGTTCTTAGCAAGTACCCACCTGGTTATCTATTCTCCGGGACTCATGTAAAGATGTACCAATCACATGAAGTCCCCCAAGCCTTTTTACCTCGGAACCTTCATTCAAACAGTGTTCTTCACAATCCTTCAAAACTGACAGATAGGCTAGTGCTACAGTTGGACCAAGAGGGTAGACCTCAGATTCTTCATTAGCAAGCTTCTCCAGCTCTTCCAAACTATATGAAATATTCATTTCAATAGCCTCCAAGATAAAAGATTTAGCCTTCTCATATGTCCAACTTTTACCCTCACTTTTGGATACATATTTTGCTGAATAATTCATGTTGCAAAGAATACAACACAAGTTAAAAGCATGTAATTATGACGAAAATAAACATAATTTCATCTGAAACGAGAAAATTTCTCAAGTAGAACCACCGACCCATTAGGGTTGTCTTAGCCAGTAAGGCCATTGATGATGAACCAACCTTTATCTTTGGAAGCACCTATATCAAAAGATTCATTGAAAAACTGAAAGTTTAAATAAAGAAAATTAATATACAATAGGTAAAAGACATAATTACCATTTGTGAAATAGCTTCCTCTGCAAGTTCAATGTTTTTTGGATCCTCCCGTGTCAAAAATGAAATTAAGCTATCCTCTATAATTTCTCTGGCAAGCATCTATACAGACAAGGAAGAAAATGTATAAAGTCATTTCTTAGATCCAACTCATGTCAAATGGGTGGGGGGTGACAGCTCAGTTGCACTTTATTTCAGTCTAGTTTGGAATGTGTGCAATTTTGGTTTCTCAATTTTTTTGGAGCTAATCCCCTACCCACATTGATTTCCTTCTACTTCCAATTATTATTTTCTATCCAAATATTTGGAGGTGTATAATGGAATTGGGATATGAAATATTGTGAAAGTTTAAACATATGAAATTGAGTGGAAACTTAACGAAATTTGAAGAATTTTATAAGATATGAACCAGGGTTTGATGAAAAGAAATTTAGGATCTTTTTATTTTGGGTGAAATTGATATTTTGGCTGCTGGGTTTTGTACAAAAAAAAATCAATTCAATTCAATTTGTAAATATTTTTAGTAGAAAAAGAGAATTTGAGGGGTTTGGATAGAAGAAACGAAAAGGGGACCAAATTTTATTAAATGGCTCGAAAAACCTCAGTAGAAACAAATCAGAGAATCCAATTTAGAGGGACCATAAATATAATTAAGCCAATAAAAACCACCTGCTTAAAAAAGTAATAGAAATTATTTTTTTTTCTAGACCATTTAGGCAGTCATAGACAAAGTATGCTAGGTCATATTGTTGTCACAACCTAGCCACAAATAAAAAACTTATTCGGAAACCTACTTTTGGATTTCCTCCGAGGATTATATCTGTACCCCTGCCAGCCATATTTGTAGAGAGGGTAATGGCATGTTTCCGTCCTGCTTGTGCAACAACTTCAGCTTCTTTTGCAGCATACTGCATTAAATGAGGCGGATGAGGGCTAGTGAGGTAAGCAAAACTTTCAAGTTGAAACACTAAGTCGTGGAAAAAAAAAAGATAGCATATGCTTTTGAAGGTACCAACAATCTATAATTTCACAAACCTTGGGTCTAGCATTCAGAACATTATGAGGAATATTCCATTCCCTAAGCAGACCAGACAAAAGCTCTGAATTTTCTACACTGCATATGGAAAGAGAATGAAAGACAATCATTCTACAAAGTCGCAAGACTTGACTATAAGAACAGGAAAGCTTATGTATAAACATTTGCAATATATATCCCAGATAAGTAAAGAATCCAATGTAAATAGTCAACAATGACAACATAAGTATCATGATGATGGGGAAAAGGTAGCTTAATTTAAACAAAGATAGGTAAAGAAGAGCAAGATTTAAAACTATACCACTGAAAAGACATACACTGATACCAAGACACATAATCATCAAAACTTAAGCATATTAAATTCCATTTGTTCAATAATAATGTAACACAAAGAGAAGATGGTTGTCAAGAATCAAATCCCCCAAAAGTTTATGTTCTTAGAAGAATGCAAAACACATCTCAGTGATAGACAGCATCCATTATTACAGCCATAATACTTACCTAGTAGTCCCAACTAAGACAGGCCGACCTTGTCTAAACATATATTCAACTTCTCGGCGAACTTGATCCCATTTCCCACGAGCAGTCTTGAACAATTTATTAATAGAAAAATCATACACTTTGTTAAAATAATGATTTTTGTCATGGAAAAATGATTGTATTGAAACTACAGATACTTATGAAGCCATTAAATGGCATACAGCAAAAGCTTGAATTGGTAAATCATTTCGAATATTAGGAAGATTTGTGGGCACTTCAATGACTGGCATCTGAAACATTTTTAAGAACTCCTTCTCCTGCAACGATGTATATTGCCATCATGAACTGATAAAAGCTCAAATTGTAATAGTTAAACTTGAATGCAATGTCAGAACTATATAAATCTTTACTTCTGTTTTGGCAGTTCCAGTCATTCCTGACAACTTTGGATAGAGCTTGAATAATGACTGGTATGTGATCTGTGCCACAACAAGAGAATCTGCCTGTGCATGTTTAAACCTTTGAAATTTAGAATCAATTAATTATGACGAGAAGTGTCATGATACAGAAAACAAATCAAAGAACCCACATATATACCTGAATCTTCAAACCTTCCTTTGCCTCCACAGCCTGGTGAATCCCCTCAGACCATCTCCTTTTCTCTTCAACTCTCCCAGTCAGCTGAGAAATTTTCAAAATTTGATTCATCATATTATTAAGAAAACTAATAGCAAACAAAAGAAAATGAAAAAGTATCTGTTTAATTAATAAATGAAAATGAAAGATTCAAACTGTTACTAGAAATACAAGAAACAATAATGTTCAAGATATAAAACTATTCATTTGGTTCAACCTGATAACTTGATAATTACTCCTCAATATGGCACCAAAGCCTCTAATGACCAAATTGTTAATAATTTTATTTTTTCCACCACTATTATTCATAATTAAATTAAATTCAGCACAAGGTAAAATCATCTCGCCAGCAGTCCAGACTTCAGGCCCAAGGGGCTCTTGAAAGTGGGAATATGTTAGAGATTATACTAAAAAAAAGTTAATTCAATGCATTACCAACCAAAATATTTTTGGAATAGTTGGTCCTTGACAAAATATCTTAGCCAAGCATATTTACTGTTGAAATATTAAGCAAATGCATATGTTTAATGTGCTCAAGCTTGAGTTGTTTTGCACAACCCTGTATTACATTGTAGAATATAGCCATCCTATTTTACAGTGTATAAAAACAGAAACTTGCATTTATATTGGGCATAGTTTTCCAAATATCCTCCAGTTTTATCATATAGTAACAGTACAATGGGTTTGAGTTGTCCTACAAATCAGACAAGGTGTACAAGCTCCAGGAAATGTCGTTGATCATGTATTTCACTAGTTGTTAAACTTGAACCCAAGTTTTAGACAAATGTACACGAGTTTTAATTTTGTTAAGCGTTGTATCCAATTAGCAAAGAATAATGAATTATAAATTTAGACTTAAATATATTTGTATTCCTTTTAAATATGATTTGATAAACTATAGGAAAGAGCAAGACATTGAACTGAAACTTTTTTTCTAAGACAGCACAATGTTTTATTTATAGAGAAAACAAAATCAATACAACAAATAGAGGAGATTCTCTAATAATAAAGATATAATATGAGAATAAATAAAATTGTTTCTAATAATGCATATAAACAACAAACACTAAGGTAGCAAGTTAAATGCATGTCATGTCAATAATAAATAGTGACGAGGAGTAGGTATCATCTTCAAACTTTTTAAATTTGTAAGACTAAAGCCAACACAACATGAATAAAAGTGATAAACCAAATTTAGTTATATTTACAAATTACAAGGACTAAAAACATATTTTACCCTAAAATTTATAATATTATGAGATTACATCAACGGGATGGAATTACTGACTTCTTCATTGTGTGATGCATTTAAACTCTGGGCGTGAGGCCAAGGTTGCTAATTCTCAACTGTATTATTTACTTTATTCTCTAGTACTCCAATTTTGTAATCTGCTCAAATATGAAGATAGCAAACAGCATATAAGCCGCAAACCCAATTTGCAGGTACCATTTCTCAGCATCAAAATAGCCTCTTTAAACCCATTCTATTGCCTTCAAAAGCGACCCACTTAGCCCTCAAACAACTTCAATAACCATTCATTCTCATCTTGCTAACTCTTAGAATTTGGGCTTAGACAGAAATTCACTCAAAAGCTACCTCATGAGGCGAGGGTTTCCCTCCACTCGCATACATTATTTTTTATCATATCATTAATCAATGTGGGATCTTGATTAGGACTTGGGTATTATGGAATGCCAAAGTTTCACATTGAGTAGTATGAAATGCTCAGTGGAGTATTTATGTTATTCCCCTTTGCTTTTGAGGGTAGGTTTCTCAAATACTTGGGTGCTTATCAAATCTCTAACACATTCCCCTTACACCAAAAATTAAACATTTCAAACATGAACTTTAAATATTTTGACATTTGTGAGTAGTAGAATAAAAACCACTAGAATAAGCTCTGATATAAGAGTTTGGGTTTAAACCTAACTCAACCCCAAAAACTAATTCACAAGGTGATGGTTGCCCTCGCTAACATTACTTTTTGCTGTATCAATAGTCAACCAGATATCTTACTTACCCTTGGATCATAAAAAACCTAACCTAGCATATTCATATCATAAACTTTCAACTGTCCTAAATAACAGAAGAGTGTTGTCCTGTAACAAGGCTGAGGCATGTCATAAATAAAATTCAAATCATGACCTACAATTTCATGAATCAGAAGCTAAGTATATCACATCCAATTAGGTTACAGATGATGTTTTCGGCATAACAGAAGGGAGATTTTATGTGCCTGCACATTAAGCAAGGGCGGACAATTAGTAGCCCCTAGTACAGTTTGTCACCATTCTAAAGAGACCCTTAGGTTAACCCAGTTTCCACTGTTTTTGTTTGAAATCAACATATCTCATACAAAGTGAATGCATATCAAGTATATACACTAAAGCATCAAGTCTGCTCACACTTCTTTAGACAATGCAAAATTTATAAAATCAAAGGTATATACTGCCAGTGAATTTAGAACAAAAATGGACTACTGTAGCATGTAAGATTTCAGAGTACAAAACAACAAGCTTGTAAAACAAAATACAATAATTGTATGTATACATTTGTTAAAAAAATAAAATAAAATGTTTTCTAGGATGTCAATCAGTACATTTTTCTCTACTTCAACTAATCAATTGCTGTCACTGAACCCCCTCTCTGAATCGTTGAAAGAAAAGTATCTTATTGTAGCCACAAGAGTTTCTCCTAAAATGAATTTAGAAAGCAAAAGAACTGACATGTGGCCAAGAATCACAATCCATAACTGATGTTTGTCCCCCAAATATCCAGTTTTAAAATTAAAAAATCTACTACTTTGAGAACCAAGGAGGAAAAGAAGTAACTTCATTTCTCCAGTAACCTTGCATTGGCAACCAGTATGCCCAACAAAAAGTCATGTTACTCATGTTGTGTGTCTGTGTCCTACTACAATACAATTGTTTGAATTTGGTGTCACATGATGGGCCGGGTATTGTTAGGACATGACCTCCTATTACAAAGGTCCATGAAAGAAATAAAGAAGAGAGAAATACAGCTATTTGATTTAATTCAAGTAGCTAAGAGTTTGTTAGTTGTTGTTATGGAATGTTGTATATACACACACATATGTATACATATATGCTTTTGCAAGTTTTGGGAAGGGTAGAGAAAATATTATAAGTGGGAGGAATCTGGACCCTCAAAGAGCCAGTGGAGCTGTATCTGTCTTTGTTTTGTTAATTGAAAGCATTATTCACAGTTCTCTTTTCCATCAAAGAATTCTCTTCTTGTAATCCTAAACGGAAATATCTTTCCACTTTACTTATCCACCCCATAACATCTTCTCCCTCAAAGACAAGAATATGCAATTGCCTCCATCTATGACAACTCTTAATTCCCAAGAACGCGTCTCCTACTGACTCCTCCGGTGCAATCTCATTTGAAACCCTCTAGTTTATGGTATTTACTGCACTCGCACTTTTTCCACTTCCCTCTTTCACAAATCTTTCAACAATCTTTTCCAATCGTTGTGAATCCTGTTGCACAAGAGGGGCATCCCAATTCGCATCAATTTGGGTCAATCTTGCATCTAATCTTTCTTCAAATCCTTCCAGTAACTGAAGCCCACAAGCTAAAGCCCTCCCCAAAGCTTCCACTCTTTACTCCATCATTCTTGTGTTCACCATGAGTAGCACCCACAGAGCCCGGATTGAGCTTTGATACTAGTTTATAGAAACTAGATCAGAAAACTCAAAAGAAGATAATTCTCAAATGGAAAAGAGAACTTAATTCTTTCAATTAACACAATAAAAATAGATACAACTCTACTGGATCTTCAAGGGTCCAGATTCTCTACCTGTACCAAAACCCGCAAAAGCATATATATACAACTTCCCATAAAACAAGGGGTGGCAATGCGGGCTGGCCCGCCCTGCATAGGCCCACCCCGCACTTGGCCCGCCCTGCATAGAATTTGCGGGCTGATTTTTCTAGCCCGCCCCACATAAGGGTTGGCCCGTGGGCCTGCGGGCCAACCCGCATAAGAAATATTTAAAAAAATAATAATTAAAATTTTGATTTTTTTTATTTAGATGCATTAGGTAAATGGTCTCATAATATTATTTTCATGAGACATGCGTAGTAAGATGTTATAAAAATTTTGAAATGTCAAATATGAGGCTACGTGAAGAAAATATGGGGTGCAGAAAAAAATTTATACATTTTAAAGTTGTGCGGGTTATGCAGGCCAACCCGCCCCGACCCGCACTTGGCCCGCGCGAGGGGTGGGTTATGCGGGACGGGCCTATGCAGGCCAGCGGGTTAAAATAAGCAACCTGCCCCACGTTTTTTTCAGCGTACCGCGGCACGGCCCGCCCCACTTTGCCACCCCTAAAAACAACTACAAACTATCAGCTACTTGAATTAAATCAAAATAGCTGTATTTCTCTCTCCCTTGTTTCTTCTTTCAAATACCTTTGTAGTAGGAGGTTGTGTTCTAACAGTGTCCCTGTGTCATTTTTTGTTGCCAATCTTTGCTTGCATACGTAAGTAAAATGTGCATAATATTAAAAGCCTAAAGAAGCCTTGAATGTATTACCTCATTGATAATCAAAGCCTTTCCATCTCTGACCATGTATTGCACATCTCGACGATAGAATTCTTTAGCTTTTATAGCATTCATCACAAATCTGCAGTAACTCAACTCTTACCACTCATATGTAATTTAACTGATTGGACAGGAATTTACAATTCCAACATTTTAGCAAGAAACTTCACATGAAGCACCCCGTCTAAATAAATATAACAATTATGATCATAATAAATTAATCTAGATCTCAAGGAAAGTGTATGCACCCAAAAAATTATGATTACAAATATAAGTTGTAAATACATAAATATATAAAGCACATTTTACCGGGGTGTCATTTACATATATGTCGAGGGATCAGGAGGTTTTACTATATTAATGTCTAATTTTTCATGCTATTTTGTTTTCATTTTATTTTTGCTTTTTTAAGGAGGACAGTCCCTTTTCAATATTATTATTTTTAACTGAATAAATTTATTCTTTTGTCATTTAAAAAGATAAGAAAAAAACATAACAGGTAATTGTGATGTTAATGTTATACAATTCATCAAAAAGAGAGAGCATAATGGAAACATTGAATAAAGATATGCTGAGATTAATGCCAAACTACTTTTGGCCAAACAACCATTGGGATTACAAAACAAGTAAACACCAACCAATGTTAAATGAACAACAAATTATTAAAGTATAAGAATATTCACCTTGCCCAGGGATCATTTTCATCCCAAAGGTCATTAGTTTCTAAAGCCATTTCGGCAAGAGCAATTCCTTCCTCAGTAAACTCCACAGAATTATCTTTAAGCTCCATTTTGTAATGCTGTTAATAAAATAAAATCAGTGTATAGAACTATCTGAATAAACTGATCAGAATGGGAAAACGGAGAAAAACAGAGTAAATGACATTATGAAGTGCAAGAGAATGTACTCACAATGCCCTGTATAAGCAGTTCAGCTACTTTTGCAGCTACAGGGAATCGTGCAGCATCTTTACTAGCCTGCAAAAAAGAAGGAGAAGCAGTCATCTTTCATTGAGCTTGACCAGTTGAAATATTCTTTTTAATACTGCCAACCTGGTTATGAAAGAGGATGGTAATGATTTGGCGATCCACAACAAGAAAAATTAAAAATTAATGTTATGCCTACCTCACCACTGATTAACAAAGGATTTCTTCCCTCGTCTATCAAGACAGAATCCACTTCATCAACGATTCCAAAATGAAAGGGCTTTGGCCTGCTTTCATGTATAATAGTCAGCAGTAACCAAACATATTCCAAACCAAAAGAAAAAGAAGAAAATAACTTAGTTCTTCCCAAGTAATACACACTACCATCTCATCACAAGTTGTTCACGATTTCCAGCCAGATTATCACGCAGATAATCAAAGCCAAGCTCCTAAGGTAAGAAAAGGACAAAAAGGAAGAAAGAAAATAATATAAGTAAAAAATAAATGTACATCTAAAAGCAAATAATATAAGTAACAGACAAGTGCAATTACCGAATTATTGGTATATGTTATATCACATCTGTAGTTGATTCTTCGTTCTTCAGCATTCATTCCTCTCTGTGCATGCAAACATCAGATCACCAAGTTAAAAGAAGGTCAAAGCAGTGCGTTTTCACAAATTGATTAATAAAAAACTTCATTACTAGACCCAGCCCATTCGTATATTACATCCATAAACATGTGCTCTTATCTATCTCACCACCAAACACATAGCAGATGAAAACAAATTTATCACCTGCAGAGAAAAATTACCTGAACAAGACCGACAGAGAGACCTAAGAAACGATGAACACGTCCCATCCATTCAGCGTCACGCTGAGCTAAATAATCGTTAACAGTTACCACTGCAAAGAAATCAAGAATTAGAGAAATTTATTTCTCGAGATGCCAAGTGCTGGCACCGGAAGAAACTCCCCAAGCTATTCAAGCTTCTAGAGTGTTGGCAGTAACACATACCATGAACACCCTCACAGGTTAGGGCATTTAGATAAGCAGCTAGTGTGGAAACCAAGGTTTTACCCTCCCCGGTTTTCATCTCAGCAATGGAACCATCATGCAGCACTGCCCCACCAATAATCTAACACCAACAAAATTCATTATTCAGTGCCCTAGTCCTGAGTGAGTCCAAGCCAAACATGCAAAAGAGCACAATATAAGAGATATACACACGCAAGTCAATGATAGAATGAAACCTGGACATCGAAATGGCGCATTCTAAGTTTTCTCCAAGCAGCTTCACGAACAACAGCGAACGCCTCTGAAACATTAACTACGATTCAATACAAACAAAGTTCATAAAACAATCGAGCAATGATGCAACAGCATAAAAGAGTAGCAAACCAGCTTGAATGTCGGCAAGCGTGGCCCCTCGCGCGAGCCGGCGGCGAAACTCGGCGGTTTTCGCGGCCAGCTGTTCATCGGAGAGCGCCTCAATCTGAGGCTCGAAGGCGTTGACAGAGTTCACGAGACGGTAGTAGTCGCGAACAACCCAATAATTCAAGCTCGTGAAGTCAGTGAAACGCTTATGAACACGGCCGATATTTTCCTACAAGGAATGAAGTGATGTGACAAGTGATTAAGGCAATTCGTCGAACAGGTATCGGACGCAGAGCTGAAACGCACCTTAACGGAGGCGACGGCGACGAGAGCGGGTGCACAACGACGTCGTCGCAGGCAAGGCCATGGAGGAACAGAAGGACGCGAGCGAACGAAGAAAGCGTTGGCGTTGGTATCGGTGGAAGTGATTCTCTGAATTGCGAAGAATGGTGGATACGAGAGCGCTGCCATAATGGTGTGTTGGTGTTTCCAACTTCAACGCATTAGCGCAATGCAAATGAGCATACGATGGTTTTCTTCGGTGGTGTTTATTACTGCCCGAGAGGACTCCGGTGACGGAAAAACAAACGCTTTGGCATTTGAATTATAAAATCAGTTTAATTTTAAATATGCTTTTGTCCTTATAATTTATTTTTATTTTATTCTTTGTAAATTTTTATTATGGAAAATGTTCCTATGAGGATGATAATTCTATCAAAACTCGATGAATTATTAGGTTCACAGTTTTTAATATAGTAAAGTCTTTGCGCACTTAATATTATTTTATGTTTCGAATAGCTAAAGCTTCCATATCTCTTCATATTGGAGTGAAAAAAATGTAAAGTATTTATACTTAGTTTCAAATAAAAGAAAAGAAAGGAAAGTGATAGGTTTTAATTAGTTACATTTTTACCTTTTGAAAAAAAAAATGGCTTTTAAATAATGAAGACAAAAGTCAACAGGTCGATTATAAATAGTCAATGTTTATTTATTTAAAATATATTTAGTTTATTTAATGGAAAGATTTTTTGGATTATATAATTAGAATTCATTTTGTGAAAATAGACATTTTGGATTATATAG
>Ga0123341_1000372_pt1 | contig 25822 bp, 14 predicted proteins | sample Turbeapinknodule_FD_89959 | JGI IMG/M metagenome (GOLD analysis project Ga0123341, IMG submission 89959) | Root nodule microbial communities of legume samples collected from Mexico - Turtle bean Mexico pink nodule | ecosystem: Host-associated > Plants > Roots > Nodule | place: Mexico: Nepantla...
AAATATAATAGAATTATTTAAGATCAAAACTAATTAAAAGAGAAAAAAATAAAGAGATTTAAATTAAATATAGACTTTATTTATCTGTGAAAAATGTGCATAGAAATTATGTGTGTAAAAACGTGGAAGTGAATTATAATAGTCATAAGTCGTCTTACAGTCCTATTTTTTTTTTTAATTACTAAAGTTGTAGCAATACTACATATTACGTACTGAAAATAAAAGAATAAGGATTAAAGAATAAATTTATAATGTTAATAAGCAATAACATAATTGTTGACTTGTTCTTTTTAGAAGTTTAGTAATACAATTGTTGAGATGGTAAGAGCCTTGTATCTTATTCCTTAATAAAAAAAAAGGTATTAGAATATATATTTTAAGGAAATGGTAAAATATTACAGAAATATAAAATGTAATTTATCTAAATTAACATAACCTGAAGGAAGTTAAAAAGTAATTAGACTTAAATGTATAAAAACAATTTATAAAAACAATTGAATTGAGAGAGATTACATGTTCATTCTGCACTTTCAAAGTAGCTAGTCTTATCAATTGGAATAAAAAAAAACATATGGTTTCTTCTAGCTGAATGGACAATTAATTAAATTATTTTATTTATTTGTAGTTTTCATACAAAGTTTTTTTTTTCCCACAATAACCCCACAAAATTAATCTTGGAACTTGCTGAAATCTCAACTGAAAAACCTTGTCCCAAGATGGAAAATGAAACTTGAAACTTTAAGAAGAGATATCTGGCTTGAAAAACTGGAGAAGAGAGCAACAAAAATAACAAAATATATTATATTTTTAATATGTTTAGATGCAATAATTATGCATTAATTAACTTGCTCTTTACTTTTACATGTGAAGCAGTCAAATGATTAAAAAGTTGTTTATATGACTGTTTAGGTATTGTAAATTGTGCTTAGTAGACTCATATACTTTTTGTTTAAATTAGTAAAGCTTGTGAGAAGGAATCATATTGCCATATGCTTTTTCTTTATATATTTTTTGTTTGTTTTGTCTTTTGTGATATAGTTTTATTTTCTTTACTACTCTTCTAGGGTTATATATAGATTTACTTGTATTTGTCAATTTAACAAATTTTGATACCCTAATTTTGCTTAACCAGTTTATTCCTTCCTCTGGCAGCTAGCAAGGAAGGTTAAAACACAAACAAAATTCATTGACATGCATAGAAGGAGAAGAGATTCTTACAAGGCAATGCTTATGACATGTAGCAACTTTCTATTAACTTATTCTCATGAATCAATGAACGTGGCTGCTTATCACTTGAAAATCTACTGCTAAGATAAATGATATGGTGGACCACATAATATTTTTCTTGTCTTATTGGATTGTTGTGTTTAAAACAAGGGTTCATTAGTGTTTAAAAATATATATAATATTTAGTTAATTGACAGATAAAATAGTATTATATGTTAGTATATGATGAGCATCTGAGAAAATTGAACAAAGATAATAAAAAGATACCCAGTTCCCAAGAAACAATGAAAAATTCAAAAGAAAAGGCTGGCAAATGAGGTTGAAAACTTGGACACTAATGTTCTGCTCTCAGCTATAAAACTTACTCTATCACTCTCAAATGGGTTTAGTTTGAGGCAAACTAAAGTGACAACTATATCCCTTTATTCCTTTACCATATTTAATTAACTAGCTCTCCATCTTCAAACCTAGCTCTCATGCTACAGTTTCACAGTTCTACTTTTTATAATGTACACCCTGTCATCACAAAAATAAAACACTAATATTTAGTTATTAGGAATCATAATTAAGATTTAACTCAAAGTTAAACTTTGTTATAGGAAATATTTATGTAATATATTTGAATAACTATCCACAAAATATTCATAGATTACACTATCATGTCCATCTAAACTTTGACTAGAGATATTAATGATATTTCTATATTTTACAATCATATAATTTGTTGCATATTTAATTCATCTTGAGTTATTAATATCACAATTTAATATTTTAACAGTACTAGTTTGATAAATAATAAAAAGTATTATATATATATATATATATATATATATATTGACACGTATATTCTTATAAATAAACCATTCAGACTTGTATGTCTTTTTCTCAGGTATAAAGGATGCTCCTGACTGCAGTCTCATTCACTCTGTAAATTATAATTCTATAACAGTACATTATCTATCTTAATTACCGATTATCAACAACAATTAACAAATTTATCAACAACAATTAACAAATATAAAAACAAGTGCATGTACATAATCTCACTATTATTATTTTGTTTTTTTTTTGCAGTTTCTTATATATGCATACCGCTTGATTAAGACTTATTATATATTTTTTTTATCAGCAAAAAGGATTGAATAACAGTAACCACCTAAGGTGGTTCAATCCTTATACATACCAACAAATAGGGAGACAAACAAATCTACCACTAAAAACTCCGTACCAATTCAAAACTAATCCGTACAAATTCAAATCTAACCCGGACAAACTCAAAACTAAACTCAATACAATATCTTTGCAACTAGGGGCAAAAAGAAGAACAGAAACTTAGAACTACAACCAACTCAACCAAAAGAGTAACTCTTATAAATGCTCACTTTATTGAAAACATATACGTCTTAAGATCAATGCACCAAAGTAAAATTAACAGAAACAGTTTTAGAAGTTACCAAGACCAACCTAAGACTTATTATATGTTATAATAAGTTAGAGTGATCACTATAGTACACTTTGAAACATAATAGAGTAGATAACATTTTAAATTTTAAAACATTTTCTTCTTCTTCTTTCTTCTTATTATTTTCTCCTGTTATGTTAGAATAACCACACGGAAAAATTATATAAGAACCCTAGATTAAGAAAACGAGAGAAAACTTGTAAAACTAAAACTGAGTTCAAAAGCAAAAGAAAAGGTAGCAGCAAATAAGCAAAGTGACTTGAATCACAAATTCTTGGCAATTTCTTTTAACTCAATTAAAGTCTCTTATTAATTATATTATACGCTTTATTAAATTTAGGTCAGGAGACTTTTTTTTAACCTTGAAAGAGAGAAAAATAATAAATAATTAAAAAAAAGAGTAGTCCCATTTAGGTGTCCGTTTGTCCCCTTTAAACGCAAATAAACCCTCTTGGGCTTTTCTCTCTCACCACTCAAAACCACAACTTTGTCACACTTTGTGTCTTCAACTCCCTATACTTTCTCACTTCACCCTCTCCTTAACTTTCCTTCAACCCACCACAACAACCAGAAGCCATGGAAGCACAAGAGTTCTTCCACAATACCTTCTATCCTCAATTCCCCTCCGACAACACACCTCCCTCTAACGCCAGCGCCGCCGTCACTGACCACTTCACTGTTGAAGACTTCTTCGACTTCTCCAACAACGACGACCCTCCCCTCGCCGAGGCCACCACCTTCGACTCTCTCCCCACTGACCACTCTCCCACCTTAACCAACATCGACACTTCCACCAACAACTCCAATTTCACAGTCACCGACGGACATTTCTCCGGTGACCTCTCTGTCCCGGTACATACATACGTGTCTCTAAAGTCTATATACATGTGTTTTCTTAATAAACACCATTGGTGTCTACGTGTGACTGCTACACTCTCCACCACCCAAAACCTCTAATTATTTCTTTTTCTCAATTCTCATGCCACGTCCAATCAATACAACAAATAATTCTTGTCCTTATTACATATATGCGTTTCCGTTTGCCAATGTCTCAATTTCATTTTTTTGTATTAATCAATGAATTATGTGTGCGCAGTATGATGATCTTGCGGAATTGGAATGGCTGTCGAAATTCGCGGAGGAATCCTTTTCCAGCGAGGACTTACAGAAGCTGCAGCTGATATCCGGCGCCGGAGTGCAAAAGGATGCCACATCGGAAACACGTGACCCGAACCCGGCTTTATTCAACCCGCAAGTATCGGTTCGGGGCAAGGCGAGGAGTAAGAGGACTAGAGGGCCGCCATGCAATTGGACATCTCGTCTGGTCGTCCTTTCTCCGAACACCGTGTCGGAGTCTTTTCATTCAGACGGCGGTAAGAAGGTTGCCCCGCGGAGGAGGGATGTGAGCGAGGGCAGCAGCGAGGGCAGAAAGTGTCTGCATTGCGCGACGGACAAGACGCCGCAGTGGCGGACCGGCCCCATGGGCCCAAAAACACTTTGCAATGCATGCGGCGTGAGGTACAAGTCCGGCAGGCTGGTGCCCGAGTACAGGCCCGCCGCAAGCCCAACTTTTGTGCTGACAAAGCACTCAAACTCGCATCGGAAAGTGTTGGAGCTGCGGCGGCAGAAGGAAATGGTGAGGGTCCAGCAGGAGCAGTTGCTCCACCTGCAGCATCAGCAAAACATGATGTTCGAAGTTCCATCCAACGGTGAGGATTACTTGATCCATCAGCAATGGGTCCCCAATTCACACACCTCATCTAATCTCCTCCTAGACTAGGAACCTTCGGGTGGAGCTTCGGGTATTTTGTAGCTACCTACAGTTCTTTTCCTTAATTTTCCTACCTAATTTTTCTAGGAATTTATTTTATTTCTTTCTCTGTAACTTCAAAATTTTCACTTTATGCTACATGTAGACTTCTCTCACTTTTCTTCAAGTCATTTTGACAGACTTGATAACTCTTTCGAAACTCAACATTTTTCTCTCCGAATTATGTTATAGGTTAGGTAAAACATTAAGAGAAATAACATTGAATTATATAACTTAATACTTATGTCTGTTTTTAGTTAGATTTAATAATTTCCTAAACAACTTCAACAAAACTACTAATTGAAGTGTTTAATAATAGTACTAGTAGGTCATAGCAGTTGCTTCTGTGTGGACCACCTCAACGAATTCCAACTCAATTTTCCGGCACACTGTTAACTATGTCGAAGCAATTAAAGACTCGAGCTACCACTGTACTGTAAGAAAAATCTCCTAATTTTGGAATGGGAGAGATGAAAATCAGAAAAAAATTGTTTGTATGCTGTATATTTCATGTGATAAAGGATAAGCACTGGAATAAGGTAGAAGATTCAATAGATTTTTTTTTTTAATAGAAAACAATGAAAAAGAAGACGTGACAGACATTTTAGTAATATATAGGTAACTGATAAAAATTGCATGCATATGCATCGATCCCGCATCCATTCATGTCAGGGCATTATTGGTGGCAAATCTAGGTACCAGTCATGTTCCTGAGTAGTCAGCATAAAATTTTCAGTTTTTGGTAAATGTTCCTTTCCCTTATTTTGTTTTTCATTGTCTTCTTTTCAAATAAATCTCTTCAGTAAAATTGTTGTTGTTGGCAATTACTTTCTTTTATTAATATCAGAAACTTAATGTGTGTGCAGTGTAATTTGAATGAATCCCATTACTATACCTATCATCATACCATACTATAATTGCTGTTAACATTGAAATTCATGTACATATTTACAGAAACACAATTTTTTTTTCACAATATTATATATTGTATAAATGTTCTTTTAATTTTCTTATGTTTTTATTTTCTCTTTGCCTTCTTTAAAACACGCAGTTATACATAGAATTTGTAATACGAGAATGAATGTTTTTTTTCCAATATTTAGAGTCTGTACCAAATAAGTTGCAATCTTAATAGTCCTTTTTTAGAGTCAAGGATGATTCCAAAGTTCAAAACTCCATTGAAAAGTTCATCAAAATGATGCTCCACCAAACTAAGAATCCTCAGTTAATATTAATGGCATCCACTCCTAAACAGTTAGTCCATTTTCTATTAGAATTTTTCTATGACTAATGCTCATATACACAATTTGGTTCAATCACATTCATTAACGTGTTATAAACAAAGTATTCTTAAAATAAAATATTAAGTAGACTTTTTTTATTACAAATAAGGTCACTCACTTTATTGGTATCATATATACAGACACGAGTGTTAAGAGTTTTTATAGGTATTTTCCACCTTATTGTACTCGAGATTAAGAAGGCCTAACTCAATATTTTTTTTTAAATAGAAATAATAAAGTTAATCAAAATATGAAAACATTATGCAAACTATATATCCAAAATTCTCTTTATAGACTGATTTTAGTGAATTGATGGACCAAATTCACTGTTACTTACATTAACAATTTTCTAAAATTATAATAAAGGAAATGCATATTATAATAAATCTGAATTTGTAAGGTATTGCATACGTTTTAAAAATATTAATTATTTGGAAATGTATTCTACTTATAATTTTAAAATAAAAAAATGGTGATTATGTTTTACCATTTTTATTATTTAATAACTTTATCTGTGAACTAAAACATATTATAGAAAAGAGGTAGTGGATTAAATTATAAGAAGAACATGTATATAAGATTGATATATACAAAAACAATTATAGAGAGAACTAACATGGGAAGAAGTGAAAAGAGGGTCCCTCTGTGAAACACTAAACAGACATGAGATATCTCATTGTATCACACTTTGATTTCCGTTGCAAGTTCATTATCCACTGTGAGTAAATATGAGGATATTATTATTACTACTACGGCTAGAGTAAGTAAATAAATTAAGATTAAACTTGCTTTCTTCTTCAAACTTTTGAGTGCTTGAAATATTATAGGTTTAATCTTCATGAACGTTAAATAATTTGTTCTTGATTTATTGGATTATTTACCATGTGAAGGAATCTAATATTATGTTTTTTTTTTTTCTTTAATGTTGAAATATAAACAACTTTATGAGTAAAATTTTTATTTTCCAATTTTGTTTTTCATTTTTTTTTCACTACAAAAAATTAATGAAATAAAAACTAATTTTAGAAACAAAAATAATTAGTTGATATAATGACTAAATTAGACACCATTTTGAGAACTAATTTTTTTTTTTATTTCTAAATTAGTTTCTATTATTGTTAAATTATTTTTAAATTAGTTTTTTTTATCAGCAATAAAAAATAAATAAATGGAAACCACTTCAGAGATAGTCCAACCTTTATACAGGAAAACACATTACCATACTCCTACCTAGAAACGCCTACCAGATTGACTAAGGTACAATCAAAACAAACACTAAGAAGCATTAATGAACAAACCTCATACAAGCCAAAGATTCAAAGCCCAATTAGAATAAGCAAAGGAAGCACAACGGGACTTTACATAAATTCAAGACCAAATTTTACTTGTATAAATTCGAACACTTCAAGCATATCTGTCACACCCCTATCGAAGATGACAGAGTTCCTGTGTTACCAGATTTCACTTACAACACCAACCCATTACTAAATTAGTAACTAATTAGCTACGAAAGTTTTTGCTACCAAATTTAAAATTTAAATAATTGGTAGTTAAAATCTTGATAGTTAATTACTATTTAACAATAATAAAAATTAATTTAAAAACAAAATATTTTAATCTAATTGTTTGATTTGTTGTTTTGTTTGTGTTATGGATGGGTTATTACTTGAGTGTTGTTAATGGTTTCTCTCAACCCAGTTCACAGTGCATGTGACAGGAGATGGAAAAGGGAAACTTCAGAGGCATTTCTCCTTCCCATCACTCCCATGTGATCCATATATTTTGAACTAATTAGGTGATTGGGTAAGTAATGCAATGCAATCGAGAAAAAGAATTTTCATGAATACATTTTATATTATTGTGGGAGTGTATGTACGACCTCAGACAACACAAATCCAGAGGACTATATTATATCTTAAATCATTACTTTATCAGCATAACGTCTTCCCATTAGTGTCAATTATATTATATATTGTGTTTTTAAACTACTCGTTTTAATAGCTAAATATGAATCTTCTCTCTTTTTTTTTTCCTTTTTCTTTTGCTTGAAATTGTAGGTTGCGTGTTTTGTTCAGTGAATATATTATAAAAAGTCACAAAAGAATATGCAGAGAATAAAGCAAAAAAGAAAAGGAGAGAAGGTTATTTAATTTACCCCAATCTTATTTATAAACAAATACTAAAACTATATTAAATTAACAAGCAATGCATTATTACACTGAGAGGAAGCTAAGATTGCGGTGGTCACATGACACTCTTCCCAGTGAGTGTCAATGAGATCACTATACCAATGAGTGGTGTACGAATACAGAGTACTGTACGTATACATGTATGCCACATACGTACTCGCAAGTCATTCTCTTTACTCACACTACCTTCATGCATTTATTTAAGGCTATTGTCCTTTGCACAGATTAATTTTGGATTTTTTTTTTCTTCCTCATGCAAACATGATTTCTCATGAAACATTTTTAAATTGATTCAGAATAAATATATGAATTAGATAACTTTATATAATTAATTAATACTGCAATTAAAATAATAACAAGTCAGATAAAGATTCTTTGACAAAGCATTTTCATGAAAAATTAACTCAGTAGTTAACTGAAGAAAATAATAAAATATAACCACTGAACTTTTTTTTGCCATACAATACCTTAGGTTTGTTACTGTTGTGGGCTTTTAATGGGTCGAAAACCTTAATGTACCTGGCCCTGACCTCCGACGAAAGCCCGAACTAATGAAAATTCTATAACTTCTTCTCTCACACTCATACTTCAGTAACAACACTTCATAATCATGTTTCAGATTTATATTTCGGATTCATAACATATTTCAAATACAGTATAACAAAAATACGTGGAACTTTTTTCTTATATTATGTGAGTGAAAAAAATATCTAAATGGAGAAGAAATAACATAATATATTAAAGGTACTAGGAGACTACCTTTTTTTTAAAATAAAAGCTTTTATGTTAGCATTACTATCCAACTTGACATCTAAGCTATGCTGATATCTCAAGTAGCAACAATTATTTGCCATCATATGAAAAAAAAATATTATTAAAAAAAGAAAAGAAAATACAAAAATATTAGAGGACTAGACCAAAACTCATATGTTAACAAAAACTATACATAGTTAAACTATATCTATTCATAAAGAATTCTAAGAACATACCAAATGGTAGCCTATTATACCAATTAAAAGATTCTCTATGAATAAATCCTAAATTAGCCAACTTATTAACACACGCATTTTCTTTCTGAAAAATATGAGTAACTCTAAACCTGATTCTGATTTTTCCACAGTAATTAAGACAAGTATTGCATCGATTACGAAGCATCCAAGGAACATTAGTCCTAGTAGTAAACGCAACACAAATCAAAGCAAAATCACATTCCAGCCAGACATTAGTAAGTCTCATCTTTTGAGTTTCCTCCATAGCATGTATAACCCCCATAAAACTCAGCAACCAGAACAGTCTGAACTTCAAGAAACGCAGAGAAAAGACACCAGAGACTACCTTAATTGGGACAAGACTCATAAAAATACAATAATATTTACTTATATAAATAAATTAAAATTCTTAAATTAATGAAAACCTCCATTTATATTACAAATTTTCTCTATAATTTTTCTTCTTTTAATATTGGAAACTTCACACACAATTTAATATTCTTAATGTTCTATGTCTTGTAACTAATAAAAAAACCTCTCAAACATAGTAATCAATCCTCCCCTTGGCTATTTTTAAATTGATTTTTTTCCCTTTTGATTTCCTACTTTTGCAATTTTATGACTTGCCTATATACATCATTCAAAATTTATATTTTTCATTCAAAATGAGCGTTTAAACGTGATAATATAAATAAAGAAGAACGCCATGTTTTGTAAATAAAGTAAGTTTAGATATTGATGCCTCCTTAGCTAAGCCACGGTTTGACCAAGCTTCATGCAGAAACAAGAAGAAGTTGCTTGAAGGCATTCGAATTCCAGTGATGAAATGGACAAAACAACCCTTCATATTTACTATTTAGAATATTAAGATCATGGCTAGCTACATGCCATGCCATATGCATGGTGGCATTTAAATTTGCAGGTCTTCCAACAAAAATTAATACTGTTAAACTGCATGAGCATGGGGTAGTATTTGCCATGTTCATGAATACTTTATTCTATGCTCCCTTTCATGATAACCACCATACCCTCCATATTGTTAGAACAGTATAAATAAATTTATCATCTAACATGCATTAAATAAACAACAATATCAGAAAACACGTTAGGAGGATAAAAAACTATGTTTTATGCAGTTTAGAAACATTTTATATGCTTGCTTAGAGTGTCCTTAGTAAAAACTCTATTCAACATTTATTCATTTATTTATTGATAAGAATTTGAACTCGTTGGAATAAACTAAAATGTTAAAACACTTCTTTCAAAAAATTAAAACACCTTTTATTATTAAATAAAGTTCATTATATTTGGATAAATTATTTCTTTTATTAGATATTTGGTATAACGTAAATGAAGCTAAATAAATCCATTTAAAGGCACAATGTTCTTCCAACTTGTTCTTCTTATTCATTAGAAGACTTGTTATGAGATGATAAGTATTTTTTTAAAAAATATTTGACATAGTTAGCTATATCAAAAACTCAATCTTGATATCACTAACTATGTTCAAACAACCACCAATTGGTCTACATAGTAAGTAATAAAAAAAAACAAGTTTCTCACCAATTATACTGACGATAATTAACCAAGAAACTTATTAACAAACTAAAAAAAAATTGTGAGGAAATAAAATATTATCATAGATTCAATCGAACTCTTGAACAATCAAAATAAATTAATCCGATTCATTTGTTAATTAAGCTCTCCTCTGTAATCATTATATTCACTAATTAGCATGATTATTATTAAAGTCTTTAAAAAGCATAGGAGAGCAAAGTGACAACAGTTGCGTGTATTATTAGGCATTTTGGATAAAAAAAAAAAGTAGCAGAGGCTACGAGGTACGAAGGAGTGAGGCTCTCACATGCCCATGTATGGTTATAACGGAGACATAGTCTCTTTCGTCAAGGCTGTTTTCAGAGAAGATGGAGACATGTCATTGTTTGTCTACACTTCACTTTATTTACCTGCACATCATGTCCCCAAAAAACTATACTCAATATAATTTCATAACTCCACCAGATACCCTCCCACTACTCAAAAGTCGGTTTCACATACATACATACATACACGTCTTACCTGAAGCAAATGCACTGATTCTAATGCTATTGCTAACAATTTAAGGAACATGCATGAGCAGAAATGATAACCAGCTGAATCAGCATTTTTTTTGGTTTTTATTCACCAAGTGAGGTTGGGATAGAACCGACTAATACTGGAACGATCAAACATTTTATGGGAATCATTGCAAGAGACACAAGAAGTTCAAAGGAAGTTACAGTGAACTGTCAAGATAACTTGAAAATAATTAACAAGTACAGCATCCCAGCAAAGCAAATAATGTCTCCAATCTGCCCATCAATGGTCTTCAAAATCTGTTATCGCGGCGTGCTGAGACCCATTTCTGAGAAAGTTTGAAAAGATAAAAATTACAAAAGCACAGGATTACAATAGGAAGTCTCTTCTACACAATAGAATAACCAAGCAAAGCAAGTGACGTTTAACACCAACAGTACCACAGCAAAACAACTAAGTGCCGCAGTTCGTGAAAAAATGGCTATATGAATATGTAAAAAGGCTGAAGCCTGAAGGTAATAAACGTACAAGCTAGCAGCAGCCAGCCAGGAATTGAGCTGGAATATATACACTTGAGTGTTGCATCCTTTGGTTTTACAAGAATTATAGATGAATTATTTGGTTCACATCCCAGATGTGGTTTTACACATTTACTAAGATTCTAATGGTTGTAGCTTTCTACATTTCAAGTATCAGTTCTTACTTTTGAATGGGTTTCCAAATGCTATTTATGACATGGATGAAGCCAATGAATTACAAGTATGGCGAATTGATGTCATCTAAGTTGTTCATTCTGAGAACGCTTAGGAAAAGTATGATCGTGTATGACAGAAACTGTATCAGAATTATAGAGAAAATGATAAAAGTCCCCTGACTATAGTATGATCACGCTCACAGAGCTTTGGGGGTCTGCACTTTCCAATGTCCAAAGCCCCTAACTCAATTGAAAGCATACCCCTTCTCTCGATCCGTACCATTTATAACCAACAGCATGCCTTATTTCGTATTATCCAGCCCCCTAATAACAAAAAACTAACTGAATCTAACAAATAACTAAGACCGTTAACTAACATGTACTCAATTTTGGGAGAGTTACAATCTCCCCTCAACCCTTGTGGAAATCAGAATTTTAGTAAAACTCCCAAGTGTTCTCTGGCCACACCTTGATGTAATGTAAGTGGCCTTCTTTTCTGGTCTGTCGTATGTTCTCTCAGCCCTCAGTTACTGCTGTGTTGTGCCCCCTTGTTCTCTTTAATTTGATAGCCTTTTTGTTGTAGTATATTCTACATTCTGAAACAGGTCATTCAAGTTTCATCTTTCTCTACAGTGTCTTCTTCTATTTTACCACTTTTTAATTCTCTAATTTGGGTTTAAATTTTTAAACATTTATAACTAACATGTATAATATAATTTTTTTAGTTCATACTATTCAATACCTAACCTAATCTAAATGTAGCAGCCCCACTATAGCATTTTCAGTGTTTTCCTTCCCAAGGTTGATATACTGGGTAGTTCGTTATTTAGTGTGCACTATAAAAAATGAAATACATACGATGCCTTCAAAATGGCAGAAAGGTGAATATTCACTACGACAAGTGCTACCCCTGCAGAAGTTCTACCCAAGAATCGGGATAATCCACTATGTATACTTAGTGACTTTCTAGATAGGAAAAATTAAATGCAATAATAAGAACCAGAGCTCAGATTTTGGCTTAACAAAAAATATAGTATTGCTTCAAAATGTGGTCTATTGTACGTACCTTGATATCATTTAGGTACAGATCATATTCTTAATTATGCAACCTAAGTAAGTAATCGGTTCTTAGTCAAATTCAAGAGCAACAGTGAGGGGCTTTGGAATGGCAAGTTGGTGGTGAGCATGTGTGCACTTTTGCAATGGAGAAATCAAGGCTTTCCTGGTTCATATGCATGGCCTTCGAAAGTGACACTCAACAAGCACAAACAACTTACGGAGTGTTTGTTTCTGTGTTGGAGAGGCCACTAATCAGGTTGTAGGATATATTTTGCATTAAAAGATGTAAAGATCATTTGACAAGTTCAGAACCCAAACTTCTTGTGTTTTTTGAGCCCCTCAACCTGAAAGCAACATTTTACTGCTTTTGCATTGAGTAAAGATGTGATGTTATTTATGTTTGACTGTTTCATATGCTTAGTCTGACTTCAAGCTGTTGATCATGAGTCCAACATTAATTGAGTTTAAGTAACTTTAGATAGCTTTGGCATTGGATAAAAAAATTCAGAGTTTTACTACTACAAACTAGCTTTTAGAATAAAAACAGTCAAACATAAATCACTTCATTTCAAAATCATTTATGTGAGTTCAATCAAACTCACGTAAATCCATTCACCCAATCCCCCATTTTAACCAAAATCAATTTTAGAAGAGAATGCTCATTTAAAATAAAGTTTGTAAACTCCAATTCAGACACAGCCTTAGAGCTACAATTTTACTGCAATCCAACAGGTACGCAGTATAAATCAGTGAGAAAATAATAAAAGAAAAGCACACAAAAATTACGAACTTAAAAGGAAACAATGGACATAGAATGAACTATCAAAATGTATAGTACTGATATTCTCCTCCAAATATAAATTTCATTGCTCCTAATATTTTACATGCCGCTAAACTTCACTATATTTATTCACCTATCAGTTCTTCACAATGAATATGGATACAATAGTTGAGGCTACTGCCTAAGCATAACATTATATAGGTTAATGACCCTGAATATGCAATGCCAGGTTAAGGCTGATGACACTCCCCATTCCTTCACATAGCGAGGAGCCTCAGACACAAGAGTACGTCAGTTTTTTTTTTTAGTTTTTTATTCTCCTCTGATTATCAGTTGTTTACAATGACACTATGATTAACAATAGCTCACTGGCCACTCTCAAAGCAAAACTGCAATCTTATATTAGTTAAAAACAACCTGATAGCAACTTCCTTGTTTTGCTAAAATATAGACAGTGCAAGTTGCTTAATCATGAACAAAATGAAACAAGCATTGAGACTCCACGACATGAGAATGCCTTTAGTTTGAGAAAACTCAGTGTGCCTAAGTTTGATGGGAAGATGGCATAAAGAAAAGAGGGGAAGTACCAATGAAGCTTACAGAGAAAAAAGGGGTAAAAAAGAATTGGAGAAATCAAACTCCGGGGTTGGCACTGCAGAGCATACCCTGGGACAACGACCTCGACCTACTCGAATCTATGCCTAGACAAGAAGTGAGGCGCGCCGATGACACCGCCGAGTGCAGCGGAAGCAGCGACTGCAAGCAACCAAGCTCCCCACCCACCCACCTGAAAAAAAAAAACGCAGCATAACATAAAATCCAATTGGGTCAAAGAAAAGCGATCACTTCATAGGTGAAACGGACTTGCCTGGCCGCAACGGGCGAACGAGTTTTGAGGAAAAAAGCAGAGGGCGCGGGCTTGGAAGCTGGTTTGGTGATGGTGGATTTGATAATGCACAATGCTGGTTGCGAAACAGATCTATAACGAGAAGCCATTGCAGCCAAATTCCAGAGTTAGGGCTTTCACGAGTCACAGTTCGGGAAAGGGTTTTGCTGAGGGTTTTGCCCCTTTCACTATTCTTCTTCTTCTTCTTTCCTTTTTCCTTTCTCCTTTCTTTTACTTTTACTACAATTACATTTTTTTATTACATGTAAAAATGTAAACTAACTAGTTCATTTTATAAAAATTAAAATAAAATGTGATATTTTCATATACTATTATTCCTTTAAAAAATTACTTAAATTCAAATTTTGGAAATGAAAAAATATATATAAAGATATTTTAGGAAAAAATAATTAATTTTTTATTAATATTAATCATTTATAAAATTAATGAAGTACCAATAATATAGTGATCCAAAAAGATAAATTTTTTTTTCTGACTTGCAAACCAAACCATAAAAGATTACTTATTTTCTTTTCGTTATGATTGTCAAATTAATCCGATTAACCTGTTAAGTTGTATATACTAGGTTAATTTAACTTTTCCTCCAAAAAAAAAGGTTAATTTAATTGAATTTTAGTTTAATTTAAGCTGATTTAAAATTTAGCTACCACAATATTAACAGGATTATTGACCTGATTATTATTTTTATTTTTTTTACTTTCATTTATTTAATAAATTTGTCTGGGGCTAAGTTTAAGTTCAACAAATTTTGAAAATGAAACAGAGACTCAAACATTTGATCTTGAATGAAAACTTTTGAACAAAATAATTATGTTTTTATAAGTTAAAATTATTCTATAGAGAATTTAAATATATATTTTTTAAATCTATAAATTATATATACACAGTTTCATTGTAATTTATGAAATATTTTTTATTTATTGTCTTATAAATGCTTGTTAAGAAATTTTAGCCAAACAAATTCTTGTAATTTTTTTCTATTGTTGATTATTTGGATTTAGATATTTGGCTTGTACTCAAAATTAAACAAATAATTTTTGGTTCACGATTAAATTAGTCTAATCTAACTAGAAAAATTCTCAATGCATAAACTTGAATGAGTCAAGGTTTACTTTATATTTCTAATTAAAAGCTCTCCTTTTTTTTCTCATTTTGAATCAGACAATAGAAAACGAAACGTCTGCAATGAGTTAAAAATATTAAAACTGTTTGTTATAAACTTATATTTTTTTTAAGTAGAACTTCTAATAGTAAATTATTTGGTTTTAAGCTCAATTTAAATTAAAATGAATTGTACAATATCATGTTTTGTAAACATTCAGCACATGTGAAAATTTTATCAAGTTCATTATTTCTTTTGTAGTAAATAATTTCTGAATTTGGCTCTTGTAAAATTGAGAAATCTCTTTAGAGATTAAAGTAATAAGAAATAAATAGCTTTGTGTTCATAGAGAGATGATGAAATTCATGCAATTAGAGGTACCAAAGGGAAGGGAAAGGACTTCGATTAAGAATTACATTACACCTATTGAACACAACCATACCATAGCCATGTTGCTAAGGCCACTGTAACGATGACTAATCATGCAACAAGCTCAGGTATTTATCATATTAGGACATGCTTCTGGAATGCTGTCAAAGCAGGGGCAATCTACCAGTCACTGCATCCACAGATGATTTTGGTCCTGACAAAACAAATGCATCAGAAAGCAGCACATTACAAAAGCTGTCAACAAAGAAGAAAAGTAGCAACTTTGAAAAACATCAGCATCAAATCCAAGACTGTAACATTCAATTGTTTAATTCATTGTATAAGCATTTGGATTTTCTTGCAAGTGTTTTTGGTCTTACATGACATACAAGCAACACAAAGCTTACCAGGTCCAACAGCAAGAACAGTTTTTGATCCTGCTAAAACCTGAACATATAAAAGCGTTAGCAATGATACTATCAAAAGCCACAATGTGAGGATGTGAGAAGATGAAAGAAAACCCTTCAACAGTCAAGCTGTTGCGTTACTAAGTTACTATTAACAATTACCCAAGGAGAATTCGGCACTAACTAACTATCAACTCTATATGCTAACTTTATTTCTAGGCAAATATGAAGTATTACCTGTGTTCTTCCTGCGTCAGCAACAACAAATGTAGGAAGGCCAATACTCTCAGCTGCTTCCTTCAGTTTATTCCTGATCAAACGAGAAGTCATCAATGCAATGTAGGTCTTGTTCTACTGAACAAGTGAATTTACAGTATCCAGATTAAAATCACATGCTTACATCTCTTGTTGATTCCTGCAAGTCACAACTATTTTGGGCTGGCCACACTGTTCCCATTGTCTCAGTAGAGACCGATTACTGCAAAAGTACATGGTGCTCAAGTTTATTACATCAATAAACTTGCTGGTAGAATTTATTGACATATAATAACATGGCTATGAAGTATAGCAAAATCACAGGAATGAAATAACCATCATTTTCACGTTCAAAATGAAACGTTTTTAGAACTAAACATCTCAAGTTCCTATTTTCATTTGCTTTAAGGTAAGGGAAGTTATTTTCCTGACCATAACCAACTTTACAATATGTATCTAAAAAAACTGACAACCATCCCAATGCCGGATTATGTGAAGTTACACACAACCATAACGGCCATCATGCAGAGCCTACAAAAATTGTCCTGGAGGTTTAACAACATGACACGGTCTTTCAAATATTATGTTAACCTAAATGTGGTCTTGTTTCTTCGTGAAGGAGATGCTGGTGAGTGGATTGGCATGACTCAGGAGGACCACTAATTAGAAAGCTAGAAGATGCCCCAATGCTTTGAAATGTACACTAGTCAGAACAAAAGTACCTTTGCATTAACTCAGCATACATTCCAGTGGCAGCATCTGCAACAAAATGTGAATGTAAAGGCAGAAACTAATAAACAAAAAGATGTAAAAGGTAGCAATAATAAGGAAATTTGTAATGGGTGGAAAGAGATTCTGGACAAATTTGAGATAACAACACTTCCAAAGTTAACAACAGCTTTATATCTTACGAGCACATTGGGATGCAATCTTTCCAGATTTCATCTTTAAGTCTTGGCGAACAACCAGAACCTAACAAAGAACAGTGCATTTTTTGAAATCAGAATTGTTTTTCATACATACAATACAATGGTAAATGTTTCTAACCATTAAAAGGAATGCATGTTACATCTATTTACCCTGCCCATAAATTTTTTGAAACAGAAGAGGAGTTCAATTAATCTAATTATTGAGTAATTACATGCATGGATACAGAAAACTTTGTATATACTGCTGCTTCAGATTAATTCTAAAAAAGTTTTTAAAAAAATTATAAACTTATTCCTGGGTTTTGTTCAGTGATTTCGCAGAGAAAACTGTTGACATGTATATTACCTAAGCTTAATCATCAATGATCAAACAAGTTCATTCGGCAAACATTCCTCCTGATTGAGAAATAGCAGATGGATAGTAAGGGCACAATTTCAATCATGCATGTCCTTCCAGTAAACTTGAATGACTTGGTTACATGATGTACAAACAGTCAACTACAACAGAATTACAGGCATGGAATAATACGAGAGAGTGGTAAATGCGATGAAATGACAAACCATTTTAAGTTCTCGGTCACAATTGCTTGAAAATGAGGGTTGCTCTTGATTCTTGGTCGATGGCAATTGTTTTCTGGACAAGTTATTTCTACTGGGCTTTGATAAATCTAACAACAACCCAAAAAGGAAACCTATAACAAGACCTGGAATGAAGTTCTCTGCCTTGAAACTTCCTGCTAACCATTCTCCCTTTTGCTTTTGTTGTTGCTATACAAACAACACCCACAACACTCAGACAAACAAATAGCATATTCAAGGTACACAGCGTATCAAAACTCACAAAATGGAATTGCCATGGTTCCCAATATATAAGGGGTAAAAAGAAGTAACTTAAAGATTGAAATTTTGGACCACCCATGGTGAAACATTTTGTATTTCAAAAACTGAATTTCCCTAAATAAAACTATGCGGATATAGCGAAAGAGGGTAACACCCTGTGTTTGTTCAGTTGTTGGGACAAAAAACGCGAAAGAAGACAGATATGGGAAGAGAAAGACATGAACTTACCTTATCCCGAGGTTGATTAGAATTTAGGATTGAAGGGAACATGGAGTTTTTGCAGTGAAGAGAAGAAGGAACATGAATGGGTAAATTTGAAATGTCTGAAACTGAAAAGTGGTATTATCTTAGTCTTAGGCCAAAAGGTTAAGCGGGTTTTGAGAAGATGAAGATTTACTGGTGGCTGCTTTGGGCAGTGGAGAGACCATGCCGCATTAGAAATTTAGAATTGAGTTTTTTCATTTAAGGAAGAAAAGGTTTAATGATTATGCTGCCGGGTATTTTTTTTTTTTTTTAACTCCTTCTCTTTTTTTTTATTTGTGTTCATCCTATCTGAAATTTCTATCTTAATCGTTAACCCTTTTTTTTTTTTTATATTCTATCTTCAATTTTCTCAATTAAATGATAATACTTTGAAACTAATACACTTCTCTTAAATGATTTGTTAGTGTCGGATATTCGTATCGGATACCAATACTCACATGACACACGTATTCATGAAGTATCAAATTCAAAAAGTATTTGTTGGATTTCTGAAAATTCTAGAACAGTTCTAACATAATTTTAAAAAGAAAAAATACATTAATTTTCTAAAAATTCAAATTTATTGTATAAATGTTTATTATGATTATAAAAATAAGAAACAAATTCTTTTAAACCAGTCATGAAAAATATCTTTTTACTACAAAAAATTATCTGAAACATATTTGTGCACATAAATATTTATTATCAATTTATATAATTCATAATTATATAATATATAAATTTGTATCTCTGTGTCTTATATTTTAAAAATTATACGTATTTTCGCATCCATGTCGATGTCTGTGCTACCTAATTTATAACTCTTTCAGTTATATAATTTAATTTACATACTTCCATATATACTGCCATTTGATCTACCATTTGATGAAAATAGAAAAAAAGATCATTCTCTTATTTATTCTATTATCTAAAAATATTATTATAACACTTTTTTTTTCAGCTTCTTATTTATCTAGCTAAATTTGTGACTTTTAGTTAAATCGATATTGGAATATCTTAGTTGGCATACATATACTCTTATCTCACAGCACGTCAAAATTATACGAATTGAATTTTAGTATTGTACTAATTATCTCGTGCAGCTCATGTGAAATCTAAGATGGATAAGCTTTAAAAATAAAATAATGCATTTAATTTATTTTTTTAAAAGTAGCTAAAACTGCATATATAACTAATAAAAAAAAATCTTTTACTTTTATATGATTTTAAAAAGTATAATTTTAGACTTTATAAACAAGCTAGCTGTAGAATTTAGTATAACTTTTTATCCATTTCATTTCATGATCCATTTTTTCTTTCGATGTGAAATTAAATACTTTTTACTTAAAATTTGTCAATATAATTACAAATATCTAAAATGAAGTTCAATATGTTTTTCAATTATTTTATTTGAAATTTTTGATAAATTAAAAAAATATACATTTTTATTTTATTCTCAAATCATTACCCGTCAAGGTGAAAAATGGAGTTGCTCCCTCTGTATTGAATTATTTATATAAGTAAGTGCAAATCTTCATCCAGAAATCAATTTTATGAAATTAAATTAAATTTAAAATTTAATTTATAATATAGTATTAGATTTATAATATAGTATTAAAGTCATGTTTAAAGTTTATGCTAAAGAGTTTTGTGTTAGCTCAATAATCGATTTTATGGATAATAAAAATAGTTGCTAGAAAATAAATATGCTTTTTCTTACATAACATTTTTTCTTAAAAATATATTAAAGCAGAGTTTGAATGTATCCCTAATCCCTATGCTCAAATACAGAGTGCCATCTCCATTTTTCCTGAATTCTCCAGAGATTTGTAGTTTTATTTCCCATCCCTCACTTTTTCTTCCATTTTCCATTCCTTCTCGTTACTCCTTCATCTTCTTCTTTTTCTTTTTCGTATTTTTTTAATATGCACAAAACCAATTTCACTGTGACCAAATTGCCCAGCTCTAACTTAGTATGTGATTCGTGGTCAGAGAGAATTGCTTGTCAGGTGCATCCTATTACCCATCTTCTTCTTCAGTTTCGTAGTTTGTTCTTGTTTATTGTGGACGTAAAAGCTCTTGAAAAGTTATGTTGCAAATCTACATACAGCTAGGTTTCACATCCATTTTGTGTGATAAAAAATGCAAAAGGTTATCAAGTGCTAATATTTTAATGCAAGTTCCATTATATTAAAATTTGTTGAAAATTAATAGACATGAGTTATTAAATACGAGTTATAAGAATTTGTGATTATGAATGTGTTGGCTCAATCTCAAGTTTGTATTTCCCCTTGTTTGTTGGTAATAATGCTATTATTCTATACCATTCTGGTTTCTAGTAATGCTCTTTTTTTCCTTTCCTCAACTAGTTTCACCAGGTCAAATTATTTCCTTTTTCTTGTTTTCTTGGATGTTATTTGTCGTTTATTTACTACTATATTTAATCCCCGAACCTCAAACAGAAGTCTGAAAGTTAACTATTCAGTGTTGAAATTTTTGGTAGCAAAGCCGAATCATTGTTATGTCGAAATATTGTGGCTAGAGTTGGGGACTGGGGGAACAAAGGGTCTTGATGTTTATTGGTCTCTGGATCCCTTTTAGATGTGTAATTATATCTATTTGTAGGTTTAGAACACAATGACTGAGTGAGTGGATTGTTTATAAGTGATCTTATTACCACTCACTGAGTCTTTTAGAATAGCATTTCAAAGGTTCGTGCAGAGTCAAAATTGTCCACCTGCAGTCTCAATTTAGATGTCTTCTACTGTTCTGCCTCACACTTAAGACCCGTTTGCCTTCTTAGCTTTATTTTGAATATCTTGATCACTAGCAGCTGACTTGCATTTGTGATCTTGCAACATGGCAACTCTTTGTTTAAGATCTGTGATATGCTCCAGGTCTGCTTCATATATATTTTCCTTCCAACATATATTTTACAATCTCAAACTCAGTCAGCACTTTTGCATAGTCGGCAACTTGGGCTTTGAATCCTCCCATTCTCAGACAGCAAGGTTTAAACCCTCATATTGAAAATCTTTGCCTCTATTACTTCTGTTAAAACCCTTTTTTATCTTTATTCCTGATATTTGATATGTACATCATAATGTGCCATTTTTATCTGCTTGAAAACTTAAAAGCATCATGGTTGAAAATGGGTTCTTTATTAGCTTTTGCATAAATTTACACTTTAGTACTATTTATGCCAATGTTCAGAATAAGACTCTCTTTATATCTTTATATCTGTTTTAGAAAACATATCCATATATTCTGTCGTGTATATACAGTGTTACAATATTTTTCAAGTTTATTAGACCTGGTTTGGTTAGTGTAAAATGCCTAAACGCCTAAACGCAATTTTAGGCATAACATAACCCTGTTTTATATACAATAAAATAAATAGAAATTGTACAGTGAGTAATAGTTTAAATTAATAAAGGGTAAAATATAATGTATCGTGATAAAACCTGTATAAAAATTACAAACCTGAGAGTTGAGCAACTTCAATGGCGCAATACTATATACACTGTTCTGAGGAGTTTATCTAACCTTAACTTTTTTTCCAGGTTAAAACAACATATATCGTAAAGCACTTAAACCCATCTATTCAACTCTTGAAAAAATTATAACAATTCACTTTTTAAAATTATTCTTTATCATAGGCTGAAATTTATTGAAACCAATAAAATATTATTTCTTTTTAACAGGCCACCCTTACTGTATTTTTTTTTAATTAATTTTAACTAATAGCATATAATGTTAAAAATAACGTGTTCAAACATATATTATTATAACTCTTTCCATTTGTTGGTAATTTTAAAACTTACTTTTAGGTATATATTCATTTTTTTCTTTCTATCATCTTTCAGATCGTATTTTCTTGTTATCTCTCCTTTTTTTTTATCATCATATCCCTTATTTATAATTTTCCTTTTTCTTTCTTATTAGAAAAATTCTGACACCGTTAGATTTATTTAGAAAATATTTTGTAATTTCTTTTCCTCGGGGACTTCATATATTATTTTTCTTTTCACAGAAAAAAAATTATCTTGAGAGGGATGTAAGGAAATTGCCTGACTCAAACCAAGTGCGTAGAAGGGACAATTTGGTCCCACTTTGTCACTATGTCCAGTCAATTCCAAGAGCACTTTCACTAGAGTGTTAAGCATTTCTAATAACTTGGCAATCTAGCTACCTTCTCTAAGTTATATAATAGTCTCTGAAGTAGATATTCTTGATTTTTAAAGGTTTTTCTTTTTATCAAAGTCTGAATCATTATCTAAGTCACAAGAATCTTGAAGAATTATACCTGATTGACAAAATACATATTTTAGAACTAATTTGATGTTTAAATACATAAGAATACAATGCATTTTTTATGATTCAAAACATATATGCTCAACATCTGTTTGGATCAATTCAACCATTTATACTGTTCTATTTTGCTTTAATATAATGGCAGCAAAAGTAAAATTAAGCCAAAACGAAACGAAACGAATTGTGTGGTAATAGAAGTTTTTAGGATGAATCACATATGCACTAAATCATAATGCTCCCACTGACATTTTTATTAGATGATCATGTTAGGATCAGGGAAGACATATGGATGTGGACAGAAGAGTGTAGGGAGTACTAGGAAGAGAGAAGAGGAATGAAAAAAATTGTATGATGAGATGTTAAACATTTTACTGTTGAGTTTATTTATTAGAGCGCAAGTATCTGGATCTGCTCTTATACTTTAACCAAAGTGCATAAGAAGTCCTCATAGGAAGTAAAGATATATAGTAGAAACTTGAAATTGGAAGCCCTCTTTTAGAAACCATCTATGTATTGATACGTGTTAAATTGAATGTGGTGAAGTAAATAAGAAAGTGTGCATTGTACGTATGAGTTACAGGTCTTGGGATATATTGCTAAAGCGTGCTGCATGGTTTACCACCATTGTAGGGAGAAAAGGGAAGTTGGGAAGTAAAGGTTTGGAATTGTACACCTTACAAAATTCCCTGCCCCATCATCCATTAATCTTATTCCTTCACGTGTCCCCCAAAACTACACAACGAATCCCGGCCACACCCCTCCTACATAACCCTCAACCAACAACATATTCTCCTTATCCTAAATCCTTATTCAACTAACCAACAACCTTAATTTCCCCATTTCATTCTGAACAATGGAATCCCATGCCTCCAATTCCATTTCTCATTCTAACCATAATAACAACAACAACAACCATCATCACCATCACCACCACCACCACCCTAGGTTCAAACCAAGCCAACCCATCTCGGACCGGATAGTCCGTGCCCTCCGCCACCGTCTCCGCCTCCTCCACCGTGCCGGCCCCACCTTCTTCATATTCGGTGCCACTGGTAACGTCTACACGGTCACCCTCTCCTCCACGCCCTCGTGCACCTGCCCTGACCGTACAACCCCATGCAAGCACATTCTCTTTGTTTTCATTCGAGTTTTGGGCGTGCCCCTTGATGACGTGTGTCTAAGGAGGAGGACCCTTCGACCCTGCCAGATCGAACGCCTCCTCGGCACGCCCACGTTGCCGGAGGCAGTGGCAGGCGGCACCCTCCGGCAGAGGTTCCACCAGCTCTTCTTTGGCGGAGGGTCAACGAGGCCAAAGATAGAGACGGAGGAGGGTGCCACGTGCCCGGTTTGCCTTGAGGAAATGGGGAAGGAGCAAAACCTGGTTGCATGTGGGACATGCCGTAACCCTATTCATGAAGAGTGTTTGATGAGGTGGAAGAGAACAAGGGGAAGAAGAACGGCTAGTTGTGTGATTTGTAGAGCGAGGTGGAGGGACAGGGTGGAGCAGGATAAGTATCTGAACCTCTCTGCGTATGTTAGTGAAGATGACATGGGAGAACCTGCTGGGGGACTCTGCACTGGCTGAGTTTAATGTACATAATGTTTAATGTGGTTAAAGAATCAAAATCAAAACTGAATGTTTGTTTGCTATTTGTAAAGAAGGGTCGGAAATTGTTTATGTTGAAATTATGATCAGTCAGAATAGTTGTGTATTGTTTCTGTAGTTGATACTTCCTTTTATTGCTGTTGGTTCTTTTTCTATGTTTATAGCAATTATCAGTTTCAGCAAGAGCAGCACAACACGAACCTTGTCAGAATGATGCTACGGCTCTGCGCTTGGGCTACATTTTTATCAGACTAAATCCAACATCTGTTCAAATATAGTATGCAAAAGTTTCCTTCCTTTCCTTTTCCAAAAAAATATACTTTGAAACCATGAAAGGTAAAAACATTCATTTATTATGTCTAGTTATTTTTATAGCATACCTCTTCAAAAATTAAGCCACTGTCGGATTAATTATAATGTTGATTTTGAGAAAATTTAAACTTTCTATTTTTTTAATAAATAAAACTTGTTCTTACACAATATGTATATGCAGGGAAGAGTATATTGAGAAGTCTTCATTATCCTTCAATTACTTGATTCCCATCAACTTGTTTTTTAACTATTTGATTTTCTTCTTAACAATACAATGAGCTATCAACTTCTCCGTATGACACAGAGTGTGGATGTATTTATCAGTTTTGGTTAAGTATTCATTAATTATGTAATTAGTTAATTAAATTTATTGCTATTTATAATAATCATTAATGAGTTTATTACCTTGTCTTCACTTCTTCACAATAGGTCCTTCAATTAATTTTTATAATCAAACTTTATTTTATAATTTTTTTTAATTAATAATAAATATCTTTCGACCATATTTACGTATATTTATTTACGTGTCATTGTTTCAAGAAAATACATAATATTGAGCGTTGTTTTAATAAGTTCTCCTATAAATTATTCGCTCTTTCGATAATTCGACTTATTAGTTTAGAACTGATTTTAAGTGACTAGCTAAAATTTTAAAATACAAATTATTTTGAATTTTTAAAAATAAAATATTTTGAAATATTAGTTTGTTTAAAATTATTTTTCGTTGATTGCACCAAATCTTAAATGAAATGAAACTAAACTAATAAATATGTTTAAATCATTTAATCCTTTTTCATTATTTAAGAAATTAAGATATAGAATATTATGGCATGCACTTTTTTTTAATGAAATGGTTTAAGATCGTTTTCTAAATAAATCTCCAATATACAAAATGTATCTAGTATTATTTGAATTTAAACTATAATTATTTTTAAAAACTTTTTTTATTTATATTTATAATTATAACA
>Ga0123341_1000374_pt1 | contig 25805 bp, 15 predicted proteins | sample Turbeapinknodule_FD_89959 | JGI IMG/M metagenome (GOLD analysis project Ga0123341, IMG submission 89959) | Root nodule microbial communities of legume samples collected from Mexico - Turtle bean Mexico pink nodule | ecosystem: Host-associated > Plants > Roots > Nodule | place: Mexico: Nepantla...
ATGTACCCTTAAATATGTCAGCCTCTTTTTCTTTTCTTTTCTCTATATGTGAAATGTTAATAAATAATATTCCTAGTGCTTATTTTATATTTTTTATAACTGTGTACATTTTTTTTTACTCAATTTTTACGATAAAAAATTAATATATATATATAAATAATTTTGGATGAGTTAAAATTGAAAAAATAAAAAATAGAGTATAAGTGATTGAAAATAAAGATTATTATATTTGATACGTAATATTTAGTATGAATGTGGAAATGTGTGAGAGTATTTTTTTTTTTTTTAAATAAAAAATCAAAATAAGAGTGGAAGAATTACATAAAAACAAAAAGTATACATTAATATTTTTATATAAATTCTTTTAATAACAAGTTATTTTTCTGAGATAATTTTTTTTAAATAATTATAAAAAGATCAAAAGACAAGTACGTTCACACGTGTGTGTATATATATATATATATATATATTATTTTATTTTTCTATTTGCTTGTACCATCACTAACATTTAAGAAATAGACATAAATATATTACTAATGATAGGTACTTTCTTCACAGTCAATAGTAAATAACAGATAAAATCAAAATATAAATTAATTTAACCACTTTCACCTTAATTAATTATATAATTAAAAAGATGTGTTTTAAATTAAATTTTATTTCCAGTCACTCTTTCTTAATTTTGATATTAAGTTTTAATAAATGGAAGAAAATATATATTTTATTGTGATTAGTAGAATTAAATTAATTAAGTTTCTTATTTAGTTAAAAAAGTTATTAATTTTACTTATACTCGGATAGAGCATGTCAAATTCATGTAGATAGTTTTAAAAAACATGTCTAAATGGTAAACATAATAGTTCTAGTTAATTAAGTTAAATAGTTTCATTACTTATTTATTTATTTATTTTGTGAACGAAATTGATAGTTAGAGGATATATTGGGCCTCCAAAATGAACCACTCGAGTCCAAGTCACTCATACTAAAGAAACAAACAAATATTAATTAAGTATATATAACGTTAAATAATTAAAGAGAAAAATCATTTTCCTTATTCTTTACAAAGGACAATGAACATAAAAAGTTTTGAAAAAAATAAATAAAAAGAGAATTACAAGATAAAAGTGGAGTGAGATGGATAAAATAGATGTTGTGGGACTATGCATTGATGATCAAGAAGAGTAAGAATGAAGCTCAAATCCTAAATGGTATGTCCGTATCGAACACACGTATCAGTGTCGATACTCGTAGAACACTCGTAGAACACTTATTGGTGAAGTGTTCAATCCAAAAAATATTTGTTGAATTTATGAAAATCTAGCATGATTTTAACACAATTTTAAAAAAGATAAATAAATAATTTTTTAAAAACTCAAGTTTATTGTATAATTTTTTATTATGATTATAAAAATAAAGAACAAATTCTTTTGAACTAGTCATGAAAAACATATTCTTCCTCTCAAAAAAATCTGAAACATACTTGTGCACATAAATATTTATTGTCAATTTATATAATTTATAATTATATAATATATAAATTCGTGTTCCCGTATTTTACATTTTAAAGATTATACGTATTTCCGTGTTCATGTCCGTATCGTGTCAGTGTTCGTATCCGTTGCTACATATATGAATATTGTTTTGATGTTTTCTTTTGTTTAAATAATATCATTTTACATATATTCATATATTTACTTGATTAAGTGAATCAAAACATCAATAGTGTAAAATAATATCTAGAATTTTGCATTAAACTTTAAAATTAAGACTGGACACATGTTGAGATAGTAACATAAAAATCACATAAAAATAAAAAAAATAAAGATATTATATCATTACTATTAATTTATGTGCAATATAAAACGGAATTAAAAAATTGAAGTTGAAAGAGGCATGGAGTGTGGCACATGGACCTGGTCCAATGAGGGAACAATTTATGGACTGTTTCTTTCTGCACCTCCACATCTTCTTCTGCCACCTCCATACACAACATGAAAATACATTTTTATCCTTTTTGTGTCACCCCATATAATAGTTTTCGGATTATATTATCTGGAAACTCATTTGAAAAAAGACTTCCGGATTACATAATGCAGAAGCTAAATAAGACTTCCGAATTATGTAATCCGAAAAGTAATCATGCATATGAAAAAAAACTTTCGAATTATGTAATCCGAAAGCTAATTATAAATTTGAAAAATAACTTCTGGATCATATAATCCGAAATATTATTAAGGGGCATTTTTGAAAATTCGAAAATATATGGAGGTGAGAGAAGAAGGTATGGAGGTGCAGGAAGAAACAGTTCAATTTCTGTTATACATTGGACAAAACATTAACTGAAGAAGCCCAGATTTATGAACAAACATAACCCAAAATGTGCAATAGATAAGAGGCTTCTTCTTCCTGCATCCCTACATTTTTTTTCCTGCACCCCACAATTTTCTAAATCCCGAAACTGGTCTTAATCTTTTATTTGAAAAAGGATACCGTGGTTACTGAAAATAGGAATCTGGGAGTGTGCTACGGATTCATCAATCTGGAACTGAATATTTTTTTTTTCCGGATGAGGGGGTTTTCCAAAAGCAATTTTTGCATAAATTAATGTTTTTTGGATTGCTGAACCCGGAAGTCTAATTCTGTTACGGATTCAAGGATCCGGAATGCTTTTTATTTTTTTATTTACGGATTTCTTAATCCAAAATGTATATTTCTGTTACAGATTGATAGATCCGGAATGTTCTTTTTGAATGATAAATTTTTGAATATGAAATGCATATTTTGAATTATGAGTTGGTGGATCCGAAATTTTACCGGAAGTGTCAATCCGAAAATTTTCCGGATTCCATAATCCATAATGCAAAAAATAAATACATTTCAAGTAATTTTGAGGGTTTTTAAAAAATAATAAGGACAATTTGGTCTTTGCATAACATTGTGGAGGTGCAAGAAGAAAAATGTAGGGGTGCAGGAAGAAACTGCCTACATAAGAGCAGAGCCCAAAATGGTGCTTACGAGACAACCACTCTAACCGGCGTCATCCACAAAACGAACTCGTCACTATCACACCTTCCCACTTGGACTCTCTCACTCCATTACTGGCCGCTCGCAGAATCTTACTCGGCATTTTCAACCGATGGATCGGCCGGCCACCGGAGTCATGCCGTTCATGCCGATCATGCACGATAGCGACCGTTACGATTTCGTTCGCGATATCGGGTCTGGGAATTTCGGCGTTGCTAGACTTATGAGGGATAAGCAAACGCAAGAGCTTGTCGCCGTCAAGTATATAGAACGCGGAGACAAGGTTTGTGCGAGCTCATCGGTTGTGTATTGATGCTGACGAATTTTTTAATTGGGCTTTTAATTTTTTTTCTGCCGTTAACTTTTGTCGAGTTGTTTGGTTAATTTTGGTAACATGGTGGCTGAATATGGAAAATTTGGGATTGCTCAGTCACTTAAATGCTAATCAATTAACCGCGCACTTTTTTTTTATTGGTTGTACAATAGTAGTAGTGATTCGGTCATCATTCATGTGGCAATTCAGTTTATCTTCGTACCTTTTTTTCCTTTCTAATTGTAGCTTTTTGCTGTTGTCATTATCTTTTGACAAAAGTAAAATGACTTAATTGATGATAGATAAGTTTGATTGATGAGGAGGAGAAAAGGTGACTTGATCGATGACTTTCTGCCTTGATGATGAAATGATGCCATAAAGTTTAAGTAGATAAGTGGGGATCTGGTGCGTACGATTTCTCTGGCTTGTTTTTGGTTGTTCTGATAGGGCACTAGACAGGAGTCAAGTTTATGGAGTGAGATATAAAATATAAAATCATTCACGTGTGAACTTATCTGCTTTCACCTAATAGTTTGAGCTTTAGGAATAGTTGGTTCATGATTTAGCATTGAAGCTTATATAATCATGTGGTCCGTAGTTCTGTTTATATTACCCCATTTTTCTAAATGAATGATAAATTTCAGCACAAGGTAAAGTGGGCCTTCCATGCCAGGGAGGGTTTATACATGAGGTGTGTAGTCAATGTTGGATTGATTCAGGTGGTGAACCCAGATCATTTGGTTTAATTAAATTTAGGCTTCCACACATTCACAAAATAAGTAGTGAAAAAATCAATTTATTTTTGGTGGTCTAAATTGGACTTTTGATTCTAAAATAATGTGAGTGAGATGTTTGTTGCTTCTTTCCTTCAGGTTCTTGTTGATGAAGCACTAGACTAATACTTTTCCTATCATGTATTGGTGTTGTAGATTGATCAAAATGTTAAAAGAGAAATCATTAATCACAGGTCTCTAAGACATCCTAACATTATCAGGTTTAAGGAGGTTGGTATAATTATTACATTTCTTTATTTTTATGCTCAGAGGAAGGAATAATCATATTTATGGAAAATGTTCTATAAAATTTCACTCAGGTCATTTTAACACCTACCCATCTTGCCATTGTAATGGAATTTGCATCTGGAGGAGAATTATTTGCCCGAATATGCAATGCAGGGCGTTTTACTGAGGATGAGGTTCTTTAACAATTATGTGTACTTTTGTTATGCTTTTTCAGTCAGCACAAATTTGTGCTAGTTATCTATTTCCCGTGTAACGATTAACCTATTGTTATGCCACAGGCTCGTTTTTTCTTTCAACAACTCATATCTGGGGTCAGCCATTTGCATGCAATGGTAACTGATATCTTTTTCACCCACTATTGGATATAAATTGTAGTTAACCTACATAGAATGTAGTATAGGCAATGTATCAATCTTTTGAGTATTGTCTGCTGAAGAAATATAAGTCATACACCCTTTTGAACACATTCTTTTCTATTGGTTGAAATTTAATTGAAATTACAGAAATCTGCGGGTCTCACTTATTTAATGAACGTCTCCCATGATTCTGTATTTTTAAAAAATTTATCCATTTATTAAGAGAAGAGGGTGAGCCCTCGCACGGCAGTAAAAGTTGGGCCTTGGTGACTGATTGGTCATGGGTTCAAACATGGAATTAGCCTCTTTGCACACGCCAGGGTAAGGCTGCATATAAATTATCCTCATACCTTGCATGGTGAGGAGTCTTCTAACATTGGGTACGCTAGTTAACCAATAGTAAAGAGTGTTTTGTTAGCTCTCTTCATGTCTGATGTATTGGTTTTATGTATCATAATGTGTCTCCTCATGAAGGAAGTGTGTCACCGGGACTTGAAGTTGGAAAACACTTTGTTGGATGGAAGCCCGGCAATCCATTTGAAGATATGTGATTTTGGATATTCCAAGGTAAGCCTTTGTTTTTCACGTGCTTTTCCTGGTGTAAGCTCTGGCTCAGTAAGTTTATCTCTAAATGATGTTTGTCACACATTTAATTGCACATTTATCTCTAAATGATGTTTGTCACACATTTAATTGTACATTTATCTCTAATGTTTCCTGGTGTTCTTGAGGCATTTGATGTTTAGCTCACAGCAAACCTTTGTGGTGGTGTTAAAGATGATTTATCTTGTATTTGTGTCATATATTTTGTGGTGCTTTGTAATTAAAATAGAGCTTCTGTTTACATGCAATGACACTTTGAGGTCATCCTTTTTATTTATCAATTGGATTTCTTTCTGTCTTGTGAGCACCTACACATTCATTTTTTTTATCCAATTTGTAACTTCTCAAGTGTAGATCGTCATTGTATTCTCTTCTATTTTAAATAATCTGCCTTGCTATATTTTCTACATATCTAATAGATTTTGTTATGGGCAGTCTTCAATGCTGCATTCACAACCTAACTCAACTGTGGGAACCCCTGCATATATTGCTCCAGAAGTATTGCTGAATCAAGAGTATGATGGCAAGGTAGAAATACTTTTAGTTTCAGTCGTGTGCTCTTTTTCTGTATTAATCTCATAATTTGATAACATTAATTTGTGGGCTGATGAGGTTTATTGATTTATCCTTGAATAAGGAGCTAAAACATTTTTTTAATAGTCTATCTGTCATAACTTCAGTGGAAAGTTATGCTTGGTGTCTAAACAAAGATTGCTTCTTTTCTGGTTGTCATCTACGCTTTGTTCAAGTCTTCTTGGCACTAATTGAAGTTTTTAACTTTAAAGTAGTTATTTAAGTCTTCTTGCCAGTCCTCTTGCATCTTCTTGTCCTAAAATGTTGCAAACATAGCTTATTAAGGTTTCTTTGTTGATGGATTAATTGAAGAATAAACTTATAGATGTAATAATTAAATGGCTAAATTAGTTGAGAATTTTGCTACCGCATCTTTCACCCTCCACTCTTACCCTCTGTTTGATCTTTAAGTCTTTATTTTCTGAACCTATGCAGTAATCTAGTACTCAGTAATTGAGATCAGGAATGAATCATAAGTCAAAATAGTGTGTTATAACAAAGTGGCCTCAGGCCACTGTAGGATTCAAAAAGTATAGCAGTTTTCAACACAATAGTGGGCAAAATAGTATATTGCTTGCTATAGCGCTACCACCATGATATAGGCTTCAAAAACCCATTTTTTCCCCTAAAACACTGTTTAGGATTTTTGGGTAATATTGTAAACACTTTGAAGTCTCTTCGTTGACTGTTTCACAATTTATTTTTAGGCGTCATCATTTCATTTGATTCTGAAGAAGTTAATGGTTTTTCTATAGACGTGACTCACATCACAATGCAACATTATGGTGTTTTTTTGATTCATGTAGCCAACCTCACCAAACGGGAAGTGGCTTGGCTACTATTGTTGTATGATAGTCTTATTTTTAATGTGCAATGTTGCTAATTAAGCACCTACATATAAGCGTGTATCTATAGTCCCACCATGTGATGAAATGGGAATGCACTATGATCGAACATTTCAATTTTTAATTTTACGAATATGTAGGTAGGCATTTTAATGGGTTTTTTTTGAAATTCTCATGCCCCAAATATCAGATTGCGGATGTATGGTCATGTGGGGTAACCTTATATGTGATGCTAGTGGGATCATATCCTTTTGAAGATCCTAAAGATCCAAAGGATTTCTGGAAGACAATGCAGGTTGATTAGATATTTAAGATATTTGCTTGTTCTCTTTTCAAGCCTCTGGTTGCATGAGCACAGCCTTTTTTGGTTGGTTCCTTGCAGAGGGTTCTTGCTGTCCAGTATTCCATTCCAGATGATATACAAATATCTCCAGAGTGTGGCCACCTTATCTCAAAGATATTTGTTTCTGACCCTGCAGAGGTAATTTATATTTTCTAACAAAACACCTACTTCTGCGAATATATACAATTTGAGGTACACTACAATTCCTGAGGAGTTGTGCTATGGATGCATTTTTATATACCATCACTACTAGCCTCCCACTTGAAAGTGTTAAAATTTTCCCCCCTTTTTCTAGCTGAAGCACTATATGAGCTGGAATTTTGAAGGAGAACCTTCATGTATGGAATCTGCCTTAACACACTCATGCACACGCATAATAACAGCCTTTTACACTTAGGTTTTATATCTAGCATCAAATAGCAATGTCTACTATTTTGACATATAGATATTGTAGGTCCTATGCAGCTTAGATTGTAAATCTAGCATTGATAAGAAGATTGTAGGCACCACAACATTCAACAATATTATAAAATAAGAAATTATGATCTTACAGCAGGGAAAATTGCTGATTGCATATTATAAATCAAACCTCTTTATTGTCTAAGGTAGGAATTAACTTCCACTCTTGCTTGTTTATTGATTTATTTGAACCTTATGCCTTTGTACATTAATTTTACAGAGAATCACTATTCCTGAAATATTGAAAAATGAATGGTTTCTGAAGGATCTCCCTCCTTACTTGATGGATGAAAATATCATGGGTAAGCAATTTGTAGAGTCGGATCAGCCTATGCAGAGCATTGATACAATTATGCAGATAATTTCAGAAGCTACCGTACCAGCCGCAGGGATCTATTCTTTAGACCAGTTTATGGCTGATAACATAATAGATTATGACATGGATGAATCAGACTCTGACTTCGAGCAAGATGTAGATAGCAGTGGGGAGATAGTGTATGCCATATAATTTAATCATCGTCTTCATTTTAGAGACAGCATAATTAAAGGACGGCATCTCAATATTCAACTTTATGACATTCTCGGCATCAAGGGAATAGAAATGCGTGGAGACCATATTTCCTGTAGAGATGACACACAAAGTCCATCATGTTCACTTATATGTTGTATATGATTCTTGGAACTGCCGAGGGGAGGAATATGCTTCTTACACTCTAGAAGGGTTGGTGGCTGAGAAATGATAATACCTTCCTTCCCTCTTTTTCTAGTACTTTGTATCATATGTATTCATTAGCCTTTTTATTGTATCCTGTAGTTATTATATTGGTGCCAGGATTCTTGTTTGCATACACATGCTATGTACACATACCCTAGGAGTTACTTGTGTTTATCATGTTATCTAAGAACATATCATTCCTGTGCACCATTTCAGAGTATTGCTTATTTCCTATTGGAGCATTGTTGTACCTATCGTCCTTCTCTATGCCACAATTTTGCAATGCAATGCAACTTGAAAGGACGTCACAGATACAACTCCCTGACGATTGTACAGTAGTTTACTAGAATGGGGGGGACTGCCTTGAAATTTTATTTATTAATGTGATTCGTCTCGTGGTATGTGCAGTATATATTTCGATCCATCAATTCCTTAAATTGCCTTATTCAGAATGATATTTATGTGCATGATAAAATGTAATTATTCTAGCTCTTGCTTCTGGCGTGGAATAATTTTGAGTATAGTTAAATAACCAATTTAATTAAGCATATATTCCATAAATTTTATAATTAGGAAGAGTCATATTACTTTAATAACTTTACATAAACTACTTAAATGTTTTTCCCCAGCCTATTTTCATTATTAAGTTTAGGTAAGGATTAATTTGTGAGGATATGTTTGAAACTGTTTCCAATGAATACGGTGAGTATATTCGGGAGCAGTAATACATCTCATTTCAAATACGGTGCATATATTAATTAACTCTGCAACATAAAATTGAGAATGCTTTGCCCCGTATTAGTCGAACACCTGCAAAGGCAATAGCGAATTCAATTCATCTACCAATATTATGCAATTGGAGATAACGAAGTGAAGCTGCAATGGAACAATAGATCTCGATTATTCTCACAGAGGACAATACACCCTTGATAACCCCACTTTAAGTATCTTTTACCTCTACCATGCTGTCATAATAAATCATGTCATTTCACATGTAAAAAAAGTCTCCACGTACCTGGTATCCATATATTGTGCTACTAATCACAAAATGTAAATGACCATTATTTTACACAATAAATGACCATTCTAAAATCACATATGAAGTGTGATTACAAGTCAAATTTATGTGTTATATTTACAGAATCAACCAACTCAAACTCCTACTTTTTTCACTGCAGTAACATGGTTTTAAATTTCAACATGATTCCGAGTCTATGGATTTCAGAAAACAAGTCTCGTGAATGACCATGTTAAATACATGAGGTATTCTGTCAAGTCACATCGATGTGTTATACTTACAGAATCAACCAACTCAAACTCCTACTTTTCCACTGCAGTAACACGGTTCCAAATTCAAACATGATTCCTAGCCTGTCAAAATTTCAGAAAACACGTCTCATGAATGAACTCCAGGAAGCCAATTTAAGTTAACCTCCACTATAGATATCTCTATCTTCAAATTGGGAATGGTAGGGAAATTTTCCCATAAGGAAGCCATTTCTTCATCACAGATCACGTGTATTTTATGCTTTAAATTTCCAAAATTAACGACCGAGTATGGCAGTTCTCTCAGTTTTGAGCAACCCTTCAAGTAGAGCTTCTCAAGCTTCAACTCACCAATGTCATCTGGTAATTTGGTAAGATTTAAACAGTCTGAGATGTCAAGACAGCTAAGTTTGTTGAGCCCTTTAACAGAATCTGGCATCTCTACCAAATCAGAGCAGGAACATAGCCTTAGAACTTCCAAATTCTCCAGCTTTGCAATATCTTGTGGCAGTACAGAAAGCTTGTGACAGTTAGTGATACTAAGCTTCTTCAATGGGGTGATGTTACAAAGCCCATCAGGCAATTTAACCAGATCTTTGCAATAATCAATGCTCATCTCCACAAGATTTGGCATTGCATCCGAGATTTGGATAGAATATCTTTCAAAAGCCTGCCATGTATTACACATATGAAGGGACAATTTTCGTAGATTCTTCAATATGCACAGGGAAGGGATTGAAACCTTTTCCAATCTGATTCTTTTCAAGTTAGTTAAAGAACCAAGTCGCTCAAAATTGTTTAGTTCAGAACGATGGAAACCATAATTTGTGACAATCAGAACTTTAAGCTTATGCATCTTCTCTGTGAACTCTGGCAATGAGTACTGGCTAGAGTGAAGATTTAAAATCAGAACTTCAGCTTCGTCCGGTTGCATGTCACACCAATCCGAATTAAACGTTTCATCTGCAAAAGCATCATGTTTGACATTAACAGTGGAAGATTAAGTATGACACAGCGCAAGAGTACTTCTTATTAGTTCACATATTTTCAAAATAATTAAGAATTTTTTTTCAAAAATGTTTGTCACTTTCTACAACTAAGAATGAACTAGTTACTCTTTTGCTACCTTTATTCTTATCTCCCGATATCTCAATTAGGTAGAATGATAGCAATTTAATGGAGCAAAAGGATAATATGTTCTCAAGTCAAGATAAAGAATTAATATGAAACTTGGAGTAGCATGTAGCATTTAACATTTATATATGTGCATTCCCTATGGTTTGGACAGAGAGAAACATACCAGTTGAAATAGACAATATGCGGGCAGCAACCTTTAGTTGTTTCTGTCTATACAACATTCCCAGGATGTATGAGAACGAACGGCCAATGATTCCTAGCTGATTCAGTCCTACCCACCATTCAGGACGATTATCTCCATTTAACTCAATCATCACTCTTTCTTTCTGTTCAAATTTTTCCTCTATGCTCTGACGTATTGCAAGCTCTCTAAGGAGATCATGCACCAAAACAAAGTGGTTATTGTAGTACATGTCTGTATCCTTTGCAACTTTCCTGGACAGCAAGGGAAGAACAAAAAACCCAAGATGAACAATTTTATTTCTTTGCTTCATAATTATAATAGAAAGAGTTATTACATATATCCATGCATTTCATCTTCTTGAATTTCAAGATATAGAATTATCCCAAAACATATTATGCATGCACTAAGATTATTAACTATGCTGAAACTGTAACATTTTCAACTTATATTACTATTATTCTTATGTAATAGTTATGACAATCGTATCTATTCGTCCACTAACCATCCAATTTGTCCACGCATAGATCCAACTAATCTTCCCAAATGAATGCATTGGGTCAATAATTATTACTAGTCTATCGTATTCTTTAAATCAAATGATTCCAGATATTGGATCAATGATGGTTAAAGGAGTAAAGGCCCGTTGTAGGTTCTTTTGGAAACAGTATGGAGATAAATTTAGACAAAAATTTTGCTCACAAGTAAAAGCACTATATATCTGAACAGCATAATAATACCTGAAATAGTTAAGAATCAAGTTAAAATAATGTCTTCAATATATTAAATACATTTTTTTATTTAATATTTTCTTTATAAAATATTGAGATGATATGTAAGAAGATATCATTGGGAAATATGTTATTATTTGAGGAAGGGGAATGTATTATTGTTATTGTTATTATCATTAGTTGGTCACAAACTTGTGTAATGAGAGAGGAAAAAACTCTTCTATATATTCCTATTTTTACTTTATTTTTCTAGCCTAAAAGACGTCTACTAAATAGATTTAAAAAAAAACACTTCAAAACATTTTTGATAAAGAAAAGAAAATAATCAAACTGTAAATGAACAAAGCTCAAATTTAAAATTTATCTCATTTAACTAACTGATTTGAGTTGCCTCATGTTTGCCACTAGTGAAACCTGGGTTATTAGCTTGATTGATTCATATACATTTCTTTTTCAAGCCACATTCGTAAGAAGATGTTTTGAGCTCCTATATTTAAGCATTAGATGACCAACAGGGAGAAGGGTGGAGATGACATGTACCTTGTAACTATGACATTAATCAAATTCCTGTTGGTTAAATCATGGATAATGGACATTGCATTGCTACCATCTTCATTAAGGTTATACAGTTCTGCCCACATATCAATGAGGGCAGCAAAAGGGATCCTTTGGTCTTCAGGAAATAGCCCCAGATCCATAAAACACACCTTTTCATTGATGGAAAACTTATTCTCCAATAGATCTAAACTTTGTTGAAGACGTGAAAGCAAATTAGTACTATTAGATTCCAGAATGGAATGTCTTTGTAAATGCTCCTTCATATTTTGCCACACCTCAAAAGGCTGCTTACAGAGTGATCCAGCAGTCACCTTAAGGGCCAATGGTGAACCCTTACAACCTCTCACTATCTGCATTTCAGTGCAACATGGTAAAATCAGTAAATAAAATAAAAGGCTAGGTAACTAGGTTTTTCATATCCTAAAACAGAAGGGTGAATATGACAAACGGACAAATATAAGGCTTTACCAATTCATCATTAGATTAAGAAAAGTATCAGTTGATAAAAATACAAATCTATCTTAATTTATTTTTTTCAAAATTATGCTTGTTATTTGTAATTCTCTCCTTATAATTGTTTGCTAATACAACCTACTTTAGAGTAAAAATTATTAATGCACGGAATATTATGGACCGGGTCTTGTAAAAAGAAGCTATGTAATTCCTAATTGAGAACGCTACATGTGCAGCAATTCATACAAAAGTTTGTTCAACATTTTTGTGTGTTCATCTCTCTCATATACATTAGTTATTATATGTCATAATGCTATAGAGAGATAGACACAAGAAATGATGTTGCATAAATTGTTGCACGTGTATCACAGTAATTATGTGTAGTGTGAGTGATTTTGGAAAAGTAGAAGCACCACCTCGTGGACAAGATTTTCATCAGGTATGTACGAGCTTTTGTCATTCGGCTGTGCAAAGTGACAGAAAAGGGATACTGCATGCACATGATCAAGTTTATCCAACTGGCATGAGGTGCCAAATCTAGGAAATGCAACCCTTGAAGTAACCAAAATCTTGTAATCAGATATCTGAATTTTAAACTTCTCAATAACGGCTTCTGAGCAAGGCCAAACATCATCCAAGACCAACAAAATTGGATTTTGGCCAACAACCCTCAGCAGAACTCCCAGTCCATTTACTGCATCTTCATCGGTTTGAAACTTGGGCACCCGACAACCACAGTGTTCATACAGTGTCTCTACAATAGTCTTCAAGTTGGGCGTTTTTGATACGGTGACAAAGAAGATGTTTCCCCCGAACTTGTCTAGTCAAAACAAAATAGATTTCTAAACCATCTGAGATACTATTCCACAATGCATGTCATGCATATACGAACTATAGTGATTTCAGAATAAATAATTTAATATATCATACAATCACAAGGTCTTTGAGATCACCGCATCACCTGCAATTTCTCACAACATCGAATATTGAAAGCAAAAATAACCACAACCACAATTTAAAGCCTTATATTGAAGGTAATATTCTATTAGTCTTCTTTCAATATTTTTTCTAGCAATTCAAACACAATCCTATGATGGGGGCACGAGAAGAAGAGAGGGAAGAGAGTTGTTACCTTTGACTTGAGGGTCCCAACATATCTTCTTAGCCAGTGTGCTTTTCCCCGACCCTCCCAAACCAGTCAAGACAAGAACTGACACACCATCCTTGAGTAAGTCAATCCTCAGCTTGCTTAAAGGCGCATCCATTCCCATACACTCAGGTTCTTCGGGAGCCCCACACAGACCCACCAACCGGTACTCATGATGATGCTCGAAACCCTTAAGCAGAATCTCCAGAACCTTCCTCATGCCGATCACCACCTCCATCAAGTCCCTCCTGTTCTCCGCCGCCACGTTCACCGCTAAGTGCCTCTGGAGAGCCTCGTTCTCCCTCTCAAGCTTGTTCTGGTAATAAGGGAAGGACAGCCCTCTCCACCAACGGAATTTCGAGCACTTCTGTACAAGCTCCTCACCAGCTCGCATGTGTCTCTCCAACCGACTTATCTCATCTATGGGCCGATCCAACATATTGTTGTACTTCTTCATCTCCTCCACCTGAGGAGCCAAAGATTTTAAGGTTTCTATGTTGCTCTCGAGTGTGGGTTTGAAGGCTAGACCTTTGTTTATGGTTGCAATAGCCCCTTTCAGAAACTCTCCCATCACTGCTCCCACAGCACCTCCACTGAACAGATCTGCCATAACTAACAACACCCAGATGACAAAAATCCAAACTTTCTCCCTGAATTCGAAGTCAAACACCAACGGATGCAAACTGTCGTTGTGTGGGATGAAAACAAGAACGAGGGCGAGGTGTCTCGGACAACAAACCAAGTTTTGATTGATGAAGTGTAAGTAAGGTGATATCGATCGCCAACACTAATTTTCGTTACGATGATGGATGGTTGCTTTTGGTGCCTATATGTACACTTTTGCTGAGCTTCGCGGTCTTTGCCGAGCAATTTACAGGAAAGGAAAGAGCTTTCGTATTTGAATAACTCACGTTAAGGAATAAACTATAAACATAAAGAAGAGTGTGTGTTTCATAAAAGAAATTCGAAATTTAATAACTAATTTGCTTTCTAATACACTAATTTCTTTCACTTTTGCAATAATTAAAATTAATTCCAATGACTGGTATCGATGAAACGGATAAATAAATTAAATCTTGCTTGAAATCCAAGTGAAGTGACTAAATGCACCTTTTTCCAGTTAAAAAAAGGACAGAGTATTGCTAACTAAATTTTCTGACGCGTTTTGGTGTAGAATCTTATGATAAATTAGCCATTTTTCAATGTTGTTAAATGGAACTAAGCTAATGTAAAATAAAAATTGTTTCCCAAAATTGGAAACTACTGTTAACAATGAATTACTAAAACCAAAAAGTAGTAAGTGAAAGAGTTCTATTTACAACTAATACAGTTTAAAACCGTTAAACCTTTCCATAGATAGAGTGAAGGAATAAAAACGCGTTAATACTAATAATTAATATATTCTAAAATTGACATGATATGTTGATACATCTTTTATTAGAGATCTGTAAATATTGTAAATAAAAAAAAATGGGAATTGAACCCGACGTGAATCGAACACGCAACCTTCTGATCTGGAGTCAGACGCGCTACCATTGCGCCACGGATCCACACTTATTATTTGTTCATCATAATAAAAGATTTAAATTCTAAATCCAGAAGGACTGGTTGATCCATAACATTATTACCAAAATGTCACAAAAACAACTAGTAATTATTTTATATTCATTCATTAAAACATCAAAACTGTGCACATTATTTATATACCAAGTTACCAACTACAAAGCTATTACTCTGTCTTCTTCTCTTTGGGTATTCTGCTTTTAATCTTCCGAATGGTCTTCTCATCAATAATCTCATAACATCTCTTGTATTTCTCCCTTAACCACTCCCCAAATCTCTTGATCTTCTCCTCGTTCTTCACATAAGTTAATGGAATTGCCATTCCCACCAATACACCTGCACATCAAATCATAATTAAAAACAAATAGTGAGATCAAATGTGAAAAACCCAATGTAAACACAACTTCATCACGTACCAATATAAACTACTGTAAGGAGGTCCATGCATCTTCCTATATAAGACAGTGACCACAATCCAGCCACAACTCCCACAAACACAGGCCACTCTTTCCTTACACTCACAAAAAGCAACAGCCACCTTATTGTTTCTTGAATCCATGCTCGAACTTTGCTTGCTATTCTTCTAGTTGTTTCTTCAGTCAATTCCAACCACAACAAGTTTGGCGGTTCCCTAAATTTCACAGGTAAAACATAGTAGGTATAGGTATTGTTATGTGAGTGATTTTGCACCTCATCAAAATAATCTAGTTGCTATGTGAGTAATGAAGAAGAATTAATGTCACAAGTTAGAAAAAAAAAGCAAGAGAAGGGTTCTCACTTGCCCAAAAGTCTAAGCATATTGGCATAGAGGAATGTTGAAGCAACAACGAGTATGGCCACCCATGAGATGACAGTGAGGAAGTTGAATTCAAATACTTCCATCAGCACCCATGCTGCTGTTGCCGCTACAATAACGATTGCATTTAGTTTTTTTCTTCTCCAGAAGACTACATCCTTCACTACACCATTGTCAACATCTACACAACAAAATGAAAGCACAAAATTGAGTCTAGGACAACTTAAATTTTATCGCTATGTAAAGATTATGAAGCATGCCTCATCAAATATACCTGAGGAGTAAGAGGGCGTGGTCAAATGTTCTGTTCCTTGTTTTGCTTCTGTAGACATGATGAAGATTGTGATGAAATGAAGATGGTGGTGAGGGTAGGAGCAAAGCCACAAGACTGCTTCAAATAGTGGTGTTTCAATGGAGGTGAAGGTGTTTGGTCAAAAGGGTACTTCTGTGTCTGACTTACACGTGTAAGATTCTGAGGAGACGTGGAAGCATTGCAGCATTCTGAGGAGACGTGTAACGCTGCCGTTTTACTTAACCTGGTGGAGATAAGCACAAGTAGCAGCAAGCAGAAAAGTTAACAAATAAAGCGGCTAAAAATTTGCACCAGGGATGAGATGAACGATAAACCATCTTAAAAGAACAACAATAGTTAAATTTGAGTCACCAATCATACTGTAGTAATTCATACAAAATCCTGAAAGAAAAAATTTCATAATAATTAGTCACGTCTTACATGGTATACAATAAAAAATATCTCTCCTAACATGGTAATCAAACTCTTAACCAAGTTACCTTGTATTCTCAAACGGATTTTGGACTTACAAAACGATTGTTCATGCTTCCTCCTTTTAGTTAGTCTACCTGCAGAAGATACTCCAACGTTCAAGTCAATCGGCACTCGGTGTCAGAGTACTGTAGATAGTGATATATTTTTTTTTTGAAATTGATGTTATTTATATTACGTTAATGAGTCTTCCGGATTAGGAAATTGATTTGTGTTTAGGGTTGCGCTAAACAACTCTTAACTTTGGATTAACCCTACTAACTTGATCAACCCTTGACTAAATGTTAAGAGTTGATCAGCCACGTATCTTCGCGTGACCGTCTCGATATTGCTTAGGCGGTGACTTAGTCCAAATGTTGGCTTACTGATTGTACCAGTACACTTAAAAGTTAAATACTCTTCTTAAAGTAATGTGAAAGAATGGTGCGAGTGATAGAAAGAAGTGCAAAATCATTACCCTTTCAAAATTAAAAAAAAAAACTAAATGCTCTTTCAAACACAGATGATTAAAATTTGGTATAAAAATGTAATTAGTGAACGAAATGGTAAGAAAAATTTCTTTAATGTCTCATAATATGTGCCCTCCCTTAGTTGGGCTGGCCCACTCTGGCCCAACCCCAAACCTTTTCTAAATTTTCCATCATATTGTCCTTTGAAGATACTTCAGATCATGTAGTGTTTTGAAAATGTACAGGGCATTCAACTCCTCTAGGCACTGTTTTGAATTTTAATGATTATTTTTTTTCTTTAAAATTTAACTGTTTTATTTCCTCTTTCATCAAATGAAAGAAAAAAAAAAGTTGTTATCGATATTTTGTTCTCTGTTTCATTATCTTTTTAGGCAAATGAGACATTAGAATAGAGAAAAAAAAATGTTTGGAAAAACATGTATTAAGTAGTTTATTACCTTTAATATCTTCTAATTCATTTTTTATTTACTCACTACTAACTTAAACAGTAGTAACGAATGGGACCAGATTAAGTAAAACTTAGTAATGTACTGTTATTATTATTATCATAATGTTCATGATTTTTAAGGAAAAAATATACTCATTTCAAATACATTAATATTGCAAACAATAATTTTAGTATCTATTTTTTTTGTACTTTATAAGTATATAGATACTTATGTCAAAATTTCTTATTCGCATTTAGCTTCGAAAAAAATACAATTAAGCATCCTAATTACAAAATATTTAACAAAATTTAAGTATAATAAAGTCGTAGGATTATAAAAATATAAAAAGGTCACTCTTGCTTGATCAGACCTAAAAGTGACCTGATGTGAAAACTTTCTTTGTAGACAAAATAAATGGCCTCAATAGAAGGAGAAAAAGAAGAAGAAATCACCACTTAAAGAAATAAAAGAACAAGAGAAAGCTGACAGAAGAAAAAAAAAGAGAGGAGAAAAACCAAAGGACAATACCTAACCAAATATAAAAAAAGGCCTCATCAAGAAGAAATAGAGAAAAAAGACAGCAAAATTGTTTAACGAAAAACTAGAGGTATAATTGTAGGGAAATAATCACACGATAAAATGTATCTCAAAATGATAAATAATACTTTTGATATTTTTGGTAATAAATTTCCAAAATGTTCTTTTTTAGTAAAAGATCCAATGCAGATAGTTTACAAGTTTGATTGAAGTGTTATCAGCCTCTTGTTTCGTTCTTCAATTCACAATGTGAAATACACTTGCGAAAATGGTATGGTATCTCTTCATTTTTTTTATCTAGGGCTGAATTAAATGTGCAATATATGAATCATTGCTCGTTTTGATTTTTCATTTTGGTTACTTTTGTTTTGGCTTGAGCCTACTTTTTTTTTTCATTTTAAATTAAAGTGGCTAAACATATCATTATATCGCATTAAAAGTATATGTACCCTTTACCAACTTCACATGGGCGTAGATTGGTATATTTATTAAATTTAAATTTAAATTCATCTTCGTCAACTCACACCTAACCAAATTCAAAACAATGCTCTCTTGTCGGTGCTACTTTTATATTTTCTTTTGACGCCTAGTTATTTCCATTACTTAATCGACATCTACCTTAATCTACTTATGTCACGGAAACCCTTTTTTTTAACGTTCGTCTATGTTCCCAAGGCTAAAACCGCGTAGATTACCTTAAAGTGTGTTCTTTACACATACACATTAAAATTTCCACTGTTCGACGTTATAATAGAGAAGTTTGTGTATAGAAAGGTACTGAATTTTGATCAGGATTCAAAGTTCAAAGTGTTTGCGGATGAAAAAACACAACAGGAAAAGAGAGAGAAAGAAGGAAAGTTTCAATTTTTAATAATGTGATAAATATAAACTGAAGATAATTCACAGGAGGCATATTTTCTTTAGCTGTAAGCAAGTAGTAACTAACGCGCAAACGCGTTAACCCGCCGAAAAACGAATGATTGATTTGCAACCTTATAAAACAAAGAAAATTATCACTTTATTATTAAAATAACACTCGGTTAGCTACTGCAATCATGCTTTTCTACTCTGTTTGGTTTTTTTAAGTATATATTAAGGCGGCACAGAGCATAGAGGGTTTAAGTCAGTTTTGGGAGTGAGTCACTCTTCCTGCACAACCCAGATCTGGTACTTTCCACATTGCCTCCTTTCATAGAAACTCAAGGATTGTGTTTCATTTTGAGTTTTTCTTTTTTCTTTTCTCTTGAGTAATGTTGAACTGTTAAGTGGTGACAGTGTGTTTCTTTTCTCGTCATTTTCATTAGATAGCATGGGAAGCGCCACTTTGCTACATTTGCTATGCTTTGTCATTGCTTCAGTAAGTGTATCTCTCGTGCAAGCAGAAGATGCATATAAGTTTTACACATGGACGGTGACTTATGGGAATCTTTCTCCATTGGGTAGTCCCCAGCAGGTGGATCACCAATCTTTTTTTGTTGGATCTGAGATATCTTTGCAACTTTTGTTCTGACCTTTTCGGTGCTTGCATTTTTTTCAAGGTTATTCTTATCAATGGCCAGTTTCCTGGGCCTAAACTTGACTTGGTAACTAATGACAATGTTATTCTCAACCTTATCAACAAGCTGGACGAGCCCTTTTTACTCACTTGGTATGGTTCTGTGTGCCTTTTGCTTGACTCAAATTTGCTGCTTTTTGGTCAGATCATTATATTCTCTTTTTTGCATACAGCATCTTTTTTTTTTTTTTTTTTCTTTCTACGGGTTTTTCATTGTTCTCTTGAAGTTGAGGGGAATATGTGGTCTCTCGCTGCTTAATTGTGATGGATCTTGTTAATATTTCAATATTTTGGATGAACGGACTTGGACATGAAGGGTGTCATTTGTGTTATGTTATGCGGGGCACTTACTGTTTAAGTTCCACAAATATGGCTGTAATAAAGCTTCAACTTTTTTTGCAGCAATAGCTTTCTAAACTCTGTGAAAGTCACATTCTCATAACTTTGATGATATTCTGTGTGTTGACGGTATATTTATAGGAGTATACCTCATTTACCTAAAAGAGCTAGAAGAGATGCATTGCCGTCTACTAGATTTCATATACATCTGTCGCATTTGATCAATCTTACTCTTAGCTCAAGATTTTTTGTGTAAGAACATGGTTCAACATTGTTGTCATAAAACAGGAATGGTATAAAACAAAGGAAAAATTCATGGCAAGACGGAGTTTTAGGAACCAACTGCCCAATTCCTCCAAACTCAAATTACACATACAAGTTTCAGACCAAGGATCAGATTGGCACATACTCATACTTTCCATCAACTCAACTGCATAAAGCAGCTGGAGGGTTTGGAGGACTTAATGTTTATCACAGATCTGTTATCCCAATCCCTTATCAAAACCCTGATGGAGATTTTACTTTACTCATTGGTGATTGGTACAAGACCAACCACAAGGTAAATAACATCTTTCTTACCCTTTCTCAGAATCACACTTTCTCCAAATATTCTTCATACTCGAGTTTCCTGTCTAGTTATCTTCATTCACTTTGTCTTTTTATTTGCAGACACTAAGGCAAACTTTGGATTCTGGAAAATCAATTGGACTTCCTGATGGTCTCCTCATTAATGGCCAGCCTCATTCTACCTTCACTGGTAACCAGGGTAAGCCCGTGATTTTTAAAGGATATAGTTCAAATATGCGCTATGTTTAAGCCAAAGTTTCTTTTGCCAACAGTAGTTGTTCTTCTCTCGCAGGAAAAACCTATATGTTTAGGATCTCAAATGTAGGCTTGTCAACCTCAATTAACTTCAGAATCCAGGGTCATACACTAAAACTAGTTGAAGTTGAAGGATCACACACTATCCAGAACATATACGATTCACTTGATGTGCATGTTGGTCAGTCAGTTTCTCTGTTAGTAACCTTGAATCAGCCTCCAAAGGACTACTACATTGTTGCCTCAACAAGATTTACCGAGACACCTCTGACCACAACTGCAGTACTACACTATTCAAATTCTTTTTCCTCTGCATTAGGACCCGTGCCTCCTCCCCCCGTTGATAAATATGACTTTGACTGGTCCATGAAACAAGCTAGAACCTACAGGTTTGGTCTCCAAAAAAGTAATTAAAATAAAATCCTATCTGTTTTTCTTTGATTTCTTTATAAATTTTAATCAGTTTTCAATTAACTATTCCTGCAGGTGGAATCTGACAGCAAATGCTGCTAGGCCTAACCCCCAAGGGTCATTCCATTATGGGAAGATTACTCCTACAAAAGTAATTAAATTGGCCAATTCAGCACCTTCCATCAATGGAAAGCTCCGTTATGCCGTTAACAGTGTCTCTTATGTCAACCCCGACACCCCTCTCAAGCTTGCTGATTACTTCAACATTCCCGGAATCTTCAGTGTGAATTTACTCCAAAACACTCCCTCTAGTGGTCCAGGTTACATAGCCACCTCAGTGTTGCCAACTTCTCTTCATGATTTTATTGAGGTTATATTCCAGAACAACGAAAACACCATGCAGTCTTGGCATCTTGATGGTTATGACTTTTGGGTCATTGGGTATGCCAGCTTCCCTGAAATATAAGTTTTGTCTAACTATCAATATTTTCACTGGTAGAAGCAACTTAAAGAAAGTTTTAATGACGTTTATTGCCACAATTGCAGTTATGGTTTCGGTCAGTGGTCAGATGCCAGTAGAAAAACCTATAATCTAGTGGATGCCCTGACTAGACACACTGCACAGGTACTAAACAAGAAATTTAGAAGAAAGCACTTAAACCCTTATATTAATCAATTTCTTTCTAACATGCATAGCTTTTGTGCTTCAAATGAATGTAGGTATATCCAAAATCCTGGACTGCCATATTGGTGTCTTTGGATAACCAAGGTATGTGGAATTTGAGGTCTGCAATATGGGAAAGACAATATCTTGGACAGCAGTTCTACCTAAGGGTGTGGAACGCACAGCGCAGTCTTGCTAATGAATATGACATTCCCAATAATGTTCTACTTTGCGGCAAAGCTGTTGGACATCATCCTTAGTATATATACACACACATACATATAAACTATCTACCTCCTTTTTCATGTATTTTCTAGTCATTGAGGCCTTGACTACAACTACAATTCTTTTTCCAGAATTTCTCCAAATTTCGGACACTCTTGCTTATATTTCAGAACAAGTATTGATTTTTAATTGCTATTAATGTGTTAACAGATTATTTCATACTTAATTATTTGCAGTTATATTGGAATCTGCACATATTTCTGGGTGTTCAATATTCAGTAACTCTTGCAGAGCATCACCAATCTTAATTAACTTCGTCCCCATCAATAGTGGCTTCACTTTTAAGTTTTAAACATTTTAAAAACCAATTTTGGTATCAGCTCCCAGTTTTCATCTTTAGTATTTTTATTTGGTTTTTTAAAATTATTACGAATTGAACCTGTATAAAATGAGTTGATTACTACATTTCCCTAAGCTCACTAAATATAATGCTACCATATCTAGAAAAAGATAACAATTGAATAAATACTAAAAATATGACTATCACATGATTTCATTAATCTAAGAACAATAGTACTTAAAACTTTCCCAAATATTATAATAGCCAAATTTTACTATATTAAATTTTAGTTTTTGGATGCTTTTTAGTTTTGAAAATTAGTCCCTTCTAATTTTTAGTTCAAAATAAATTATTTAAAAAAATTTATATCATGGTAAAATTAATTAAATGTACACTATATATGGTGTTAATAATAATGGCAATGTTAACCGCAACAGCATCACTAAGAATAATGCTAGAAAGTTAATATCTTAATAGTAATAAAGACAATATTACAAGATGATATTGATAGTAATAATAATGATATTGTGAATGGGAATGGTAATGGTGAGGGTAACAATGATATAGTTATAATGAGAATAGTTATTACCAAAGATAATAAAGAAAATATTTTTAAAGCTAAAAATCATACAAATATTTTTATTATTTTAAAAGATGAATATAAAACTATTCAAGAAATGGAGTAAAAACCATTTCAGTTCCATTTTTTATTTATTAAACATGTACATGTTGGATCCAGGGCCACTATATGAAGCTGGTTGAAATAGAAGTAGTTTTAGGAGTTGGCTTCTTCTTCCTACACCCACATAATTTCTTGGCATATCCTCACAACTTTCAAAATAACCATTTTATCCTTAAAGTAACTTCTGGATTATCCGTTTTAGAAATTATTTGGAATACGCTTTCATGAATTTCTAAAAGAGGATTTCTGAAATTTTCTTCAGGAAAATATTTTCCACAATAGAATTTATAACATAGAATTTCTAGAACACATGACATACATTTCATAATCAATTTTCCATAACAGGATTTCCAAAACAAACTTTCTGGTACATATATAATACCTTCTGGAATGAGTTTTTTACAATAATTTTTTTGGAAAGAGTTTTTTTCCATGTGTTTTTTTCTCTTCTTCTTTCTATAAAAATTCATTCAATTTTGAAGTTTTTGTTATGAAAATTGTTCTAGAATTCTTTGATATGGAAATCCAAAAAATGTGTCCTGAAATTTTTCAAAACAAGTAATTTGAAAATAATTTTAAATAAGGGTAAAATGGTCATTTTAAAGTTTGAGAGTACATGAAGAGAAAAAAGCTCTATTGCTCTTACATACCTTACATACACTCTTCATAAGCATGCTGGATCCTACATTAGAGCTTTTTGGTCCATTTCCTATAGGCCTAACTTTAGAAAAGGGCCTAAATGCCTTATAAGTACATAATATGATGTCATAGAAAAAAAAGAAATAGTAAATGCTACTAACATGTTTAGATATAAAAGTTATCATAAATAAAAATATTGGAAATTACGACTAATACTTTGATTAAAAAGAAAAAAAAAAGTTAGCTAAAGGTAAAGAGAACTTGAGGAAGTAAAATCATAATTAAAAGTGTTTAGTTTAAGAGAGATAGAGAAAAAGATATTGAACTTTATTTTAATAAAGAAATCAAACATATATAAGAGGTGCAGGTAAAATGACGTCTCTATTAGTTTCCCCTCGATTTGGAGAAAACATTCACTCAAAGGGTTCTTTTCCTCAAATAAGATAGAGGCACTTTTAATTTTTTAGTTGATTAACAAATAACCATTCTCTTTAAATTGAATAAAGATAAATGTATTCTCAATTGTTTATTTAAGAGAAATGATATTAAATTTTGGCATGTATAGTATTTTACCGGTCGGTACCGGACGAACCAGTCTTGATTCCTGTAGTCGATCGTCTGAGTCAAAGGACATAAATATAGTAAGTAACAACAATTACGATGGTGTTGAATGAGTCAACTCACATTCTGAAATATACGGAAAATATATCTAACATAATAGATAAAACTGATTAAATTAAAAGATCCACCTCATATATTAAGGAACCGCTATGCATGTCAGTTAACAACTGATATTCGGTCCATAACGGTCAAGGCCCAAAAACCAAGCACTATAAATAGAGCCTTCTATGAAGAAGTGAGATACATTTTTGACATTCTACTAGAATACACCTAAATCAGAACATTGACTTGAGCGTCAAAGTATAATTCACAGGTACCCCTGACCGACCGAGCATCAGCATTGAAGGAAGGAGGCTTAAGGAGATTAGGAGACCACCGAAACATCAACAATTGTGTGTCCAGTCATAGGTACCATCTGGACCCCTCAGCCTACACAGGTACAAGTATCATGACTTTATAATTCAATTCTAATAAAAATTGAATACTATGCTTAATTTTTTTTATTTTATTTCATCCTTACCATTATTAGATTTTCAAAATCATAAAATCTCATGATATATGTGGAGGGAATCACTTGCAACACATTGGTGGATGATAGAGAGAAATATAATCTTAAAAATGCAATATGAATAAAGAAGTAAGAGATAAAAAAGGAGATGGAAAGAAGATGAAACATGAAGTAAATATGTGTTTATTAATGTACTCTATGTTGGATATCATATATTGACAAGGGATAAAGACATTTCATTTCATGATATATAATAAATGGATACAAAATTCATTTTATGAGTCATTTTAAAAGGTTGAGTTAAACTTAAAGTCTTCTTTTTAAATCGTACCTTATGATGTAATGTTGAATTATGTTTAAAGTCTATTTCTTTTTAAGATGATATGAGAGTCATAACAAGAGTTTATTGGATTGACCAAGTCATCCATTATCAAACCACCCATTGTATAGTTCCACACACAAGTTGGTAGGTCTTGGCGTGAGGGGTGTTAAGATTCACTTCTCAATACTCTCTCTTTAATTTAGTTATATCAAGTTAGATAAAAAGTTTCAAAACTCTTTACTCCAATACTAAAACTACTTAAAGTACTAGAAAAATTATCAAATAAAAATCAATTTTAGAAAAAATAATAATTAATTGCGACTAAATTAGATGTTATTTTATAGGCTAAAAAAATTATTGGTATCTAAATTAG
>Ga0123341_1000375_pt1 | contig 25805 bp, 18 predicted proteins | sample Turbeapinknodule_FD_89959 | JGI IMG/M metagenome (GOLD analysis project Ga0123341, IMG submission 89959) | Root nodule microbial communities of legume samples collected from Mexico - Turtle bean Mexico pink nodule | ecosystem: Host-associated > Plants > Roots > Nodule | place: Mexico: Nepantla...
AATTTCTCAATATAAAGTAAGTGCATTTTGTTTTTTTTTTCTATAAAAAACTTTCATGTTAGGCATCACTATGCTACTTGACATCTCAGCTAGGCTGACACTTCAAGTAACAACAATAATTTGCCATCACATGAAAAAAAAAGTATTATTAAAAAAAAGAAAATACAAAAATATGGGGGGACTAGACCAAAACCCATATGTTAACAAAAACGATACATAGGTAGACTATACCTATTAATAAAGAATTCTAAGGACATACTAGATGGAAGTCTATTATACCAATGAAAGGATTATCTATGAATAAATCCTAAATTAGCCAACTTATCAGCATACGCATTCCCTTCACGAAAAATATGAGTAACCCTAAACCTCATTTTTCCACAGTAATTAAGACAAGTATCCCATCGATTACGAAACATCCAAGGAACATTTGTCCTAGCAGGAAACGCAGGAGATCAATTATTTAGTTTGGTGTATTTTGCTTTACTGTTCATTCCTCCAATTGTACCTTGTGTCTTTGTTCTCAATTTCTTTTTTGGTTGCAGTTTCACAATTATCAGGTTACCACCACCACTACTTTTAGATTAGATTGTTTTTATTCAAGTTGATTTCTCTTTATATTCTTAATTTTTTTATAACGTGTTCTTGTTTAAATTATAGTGATTTTCTTTTATCGATTAGTTTTTTTTTAACACAATGATATTGAATATGGAGATAGTTAACCTTAAAAGAATTATATTATTTTACTTTTTAAAAAATTTGTATTATTTTTTTTTGAAAAGTGTATGTTCCTACCAGTTGACCCGAAACGTCTTCGTGTGCCTACCAGTTGATTTATCTTTATATTCTTAATTTTTTTATAACGTGTTCTTGTTTAAATTATAGTGATTTTCTTTTATCGATTAGTTTTTTTTAACACAATGATATAGAATATGGAGATAGTTAACCCTAAAAAGAATTATATTATTTTACTTTTTCAAAAATTTGTATTTTTTTTTTTTTGAAAAGTGTATGTTCCTACCGGTTGACCCGAAACGCCTTCGTGGGTCTACGTCACTCTTACGTCCAGAATCCTTGTGTTTGCACGTGTCTTTCCTGTGATGAACGCCTGAAAACACAAAGACAAAGGGCGCCCTAGAGGTCGTTTGCACTTCGACGCTCAAGTCAGTACTAGGGTTAGGAAACACCAAACTGTATCACTGTGTGTGTGTTAAACGACGCAAGGGAATAGCGTACCTTGTCAAGTTTGTTACCTTACTATTTATAGATTGAAACTAGGGTTTCCTCTTTACCCGAAATGAGCTTTTATGATGGGGCGAGCCCAACACTGTTGTTACCCTACTTTCAGGATAACCTAGCGCGTGGGGTCTCTAATTAGAGTGCAACCTTTGCGGGGTGACCACCTGGGTGCCTCCTCGTGCACCTGATCTCTGGGTCACCCGCCTTTGGGAGTGCCTTAGCTGTTTCACGTGCCATGCATGCAGCTCACCCCTGGAACACGACCCTCATAGGTCATATCTTTCAAATGGCTCTACACTTTGTGTTATGCCTGAACGCGTCATCCACTCTACTTGCATGGGCCCTCGTGATCTAAGCTTCTCCCTTACTGATAACTAGCCTGTGATCTGGGATCCACCTCTCGTGGCCCAGCTCTACTGTTTGGGTTCCCGATCTCCACACTATCTAGTGGCACGTCGATACATTCTGATGACCGATGTCTGACCACTCTTTGGCTCCTTGGCGCACGTGCTTTGCGAGATACTGGCTCACGCTGCTCGTGGGACCCACTTACATGGCACCAACATTACCAGTGGTCAACAACGCCCAAGGATTGGTCGGTACACAAGTCCCCAGTCTCGAGCTGTAACTCGTTCAGTGAAGAGGCCAAGTCCTTGCCTTGGGTGACCTACGTGGCTCTGTGTGACAGGACATAAATACTGCGCCAAAGTGACGCCTTTCTGGGCCTGTCTTATCTGTGCACACATGTTTTTGATCAATGGTTAGGGCTTAACGTCGCTTACACTTCTTTGTTTGCTTAAACTTTCGAAAACGTGCGCGCGTCCAATCACTTGTACCGTCATTCTCTGGAACTCCTGATTGCTTTGTCTTCTTCCTCAAGCATTCACACGTTTCCTCTACACATTCCAGCATCTTCTTGCTATTTGATTGAAGGTACGAACTTTGACTACTGTCTGCACTCGTTTATTGATTCTGATTCTGGATAACTGCATGTGCTATTTAATCTTTGCATCAATTGCCCTTTGTTTTTGGGTTTCCTTCAAGTTAAGGTTCGAGAAACTCGAAACTCTGGGGGAGCTGATTCTTGTTATCGTAATGTCACGTTTGCGTGCTCTGCCTCCGTGTATTCGCATGTTTCATTTATGTGATTTACTCGTATTTCTAAATTTTGCACGCCGGTATGGTTTTGAGCAAAGAGAAGTGGGCCAAACTGACTAATATCCTCGCTCGCCTCCGCGGGATTTCTAGGGATGTGGGCACTTCTCGCCACCACGCCCTTACTTCTGCCACCGCTGTGTTTTCGCCTACTCCTTCCATTCCTGGAGTTGCGGACCCTCTCGTCGTCGTCCAATCGTCTCCCATTCCATTTCCTTGCAAGGGTAAAGCGATAGTGAGTGATCGAGTCAGACGAGAACTCCGCCGAGGGGCCAATCTCTAAAAGGCCCAAGCCTACGCCGGCGATGGCTTCCCATTCCTCTTGTATCAGTCGTTCTGTTTCGCCCCTCGACCACACGACTAGCGTTCCCCTGTTTCCTGACCTTGGTGGGACGAGTGCTTCTGGGACTCCTCCTGTCCTTGAGCTGCCCGTTGTCCTACAACACGCCCTTAAGGGCTTCCAACTAGGGGTGAATGTGGACTTGGATGAGGCCGCTGCGAGGGAGAGACTGACCTTCAATTTTGGGGCTCTTCTTGCTCAGTCCAATGCTCTACTAACTAGGGCTAAACCGGGGGTAATAGAGGCCAAGACAGAAACATCCCCGCAGGCTCATTCGTTTGCTGCTTGCGAGGCTGCACTGAGAGAGGAATTGGCTCGCCTTTGCCGCTCTGAAGAAAATCTCTCTAAAAAACTTCATGCCAAGTGCCGAGAGGTTACTGAGCTGGAGGCAAGAGTTCTGTCCTTGCGGATCCGGGTCTTTGAGCTAGAAGAGGCTGATGAGGTGTCCAAGTCCAAGATTACGGGACTTGAACGAAGGTCCATTAGTCGTGAGGTGCATCTGGGTCAAGTGGAGGCCGAACTTCATCAACAAGCTAAGAGGTTTGAAGAAGCTGAGGCTGAGCTGACCGGAGACGTTCTTGATGCTTATGGCACAGGATTCGGGGACGCCCTTGCTCAATTTGCTTGCACACATCCTGAGATGGATATTACACCCTTCACAGTATCAAATTGTGTTAAAAACGGGCAAATCGTTCCCAGGGTCCTTCCCTAACTTGCATTTGGTTGTCAGACAAACTCTTTATTATCTGCCTACACCTTTATTTTCTCGAACATATAACTGCTTTCCTTTCTCTAAATTGAAAAACTGCTTTTTGACTTGCTTAACCGCTAACTCATGGTGCTCGACACCAAGACGCTTCTTCTAGTGTTCTGCGATATACTCCCCTCATCGTGAGGAGGGGTTTTAACTATGAACTAGGTCGTTCCTCCTTGGCGTTCTTGCTCGAAAGAGGAGGTGTTCTTTAGGAACCTACTTCTCTACTTTCGAGGCCTCTAACCGCAAGGAGAACAAACCCTTAGCTGACCTCGGCTTCGTTCAAAGGCGATGAGGATTTATCCGGTGAACTATTTTGTTCAAACTTGGCGTTCTCATTCGAGAGGGGAGGTGTTCTCTCGCGAACCTATCTCTTCACTCTCAAGACTTCTAACGCAAGGAGAACAAACCCTTAACTGACCTCGACTTTGCTCAAAGGCACGGAGGATTTATCTCAAGAACTATTTTGTTTAACCTTGGCGTTTTCACTCAAGAGGGGAGGTGTTCTCTTGCGAACCTACCTCTCCGCCCATAAGACTTCTAACGCAAGGAAAACAAGTTTTTAACTGATATCAGCTTCGCTCAAAGGCGCGGAGGATTTATCTCATGAACTATTTCGTTTAACCTTGGCGTTTTCACTCAAGAGGGGAGGTGTTCTCTTGTGAACCTACCTCTCCGCCCATAAGACTTCTAACGCAAGGAAAACAAGTTTTTAACTGACCTCGGCTTCGCTCAAGGGCGCGGAGGATTTATCTCACGAACTATTTCGTTTAACCTTGGCGTTTTCACTCAAGAGGGGAGGTGTTCTCTTGCAAACCTACCTCTCCGCCCATAAGACTTCTAACGCAAGGAAAACAAGTTCTTAACTGAATTGTACATAACTCGAGAAAATATTTCAATCGAAACTTATTTGGTGACCTCGTTAAAAAACCCTTATAAGGGAAAAAGAGTGTCCTTTAATACCATGTACCATACTCCTGCTTAACTGAAATAAGACTTGAAATCGACCGTATTCCATGTGCAAGGAACCGAGCCCTGCTTCAGCGCCTCAAATCTGCATGCTTCATCCCGAGGACCTCTATTTTCCTGAACGAAATGGCCCGTACGGGGGAGACCTGACGTGAAAAAAATGGGGCTGCCTTCTCCGGTACCTGTTGTCTTTCTTCAGGTCCTTGGCATACTCTACTTCCCCTGTGTATGGTGGTCTACTAGTGACCACAGATACCCCTCTCCTTGTTTTGAGGTTGTTCTCGTAGCATCTCTTGGCCTCCTTCTGATCTGATTTGATGGTAATCACCTTTCCTGTCAAGTCCGGTAGCTTCATCTTCATGTGCCTTTTCGACAGCACCGCCCCTAACCTATTCAGCGTTGGTCTACCCAACATGTTATAAGTGGATGAGGCATTGACGACAAGGTACCTAATGCTCTTCGTACGTGACACGGTACCGTCCGTGAAGGTGGTACTCAACTCTAAGTATCCGCGCACTTCTACCTGGTCTCCCGCGAAACCATACAGACAGCCGCCATACAACCTCAGCATGTCGGGGGATAGTTGCAGTTTGTTGAAAGTCGACCAGAACATTACGTCTGCCGAGCTTCCCTAATCTACTAACACACGGTGCACCTTCCTTCCTGCGGTTACCGCTTAGATCACCACTGGGTCATTGTCATGGTGGACAACGTCTTCTAGGTCGGCCTTGGTGAAGTCCAGGTCGTCGAAGGCGTCGTCGGTCCTTTGTGCTTCTACTGACATCACCGTTCATGCATATCTCTTTCACTGAGAAGCAGTACACCCTCTTCCCGAGAATCCTCATGCGATGGTGTGAACCTCATCGTGTACAGGGACTTCGTGCCCCAGGCCACCCCCTGTTGCCACCATGTCCTCAGTCCCCTGTTTTTCTTGCAAATAATCCCTGAGGAGACCGTTCTTCACCAACTCGTCTAGTTGGTGCCCCAACGCTAAGCAATTGCGTATGGGATGGCCGAATGCTTGGTGGAACTCACACCAGGCGTTTTTGTTGGGCCCGAGCCTCTTGTCGGTCTTGGGAGGTACCTTTAGCCTCTCAGCTACATTCGGGATAGCGATGAGGTCCTTCAATTCTACTACGAAGTCGTGCCTTGGCGGCACATTCTCTCTCCCGCATCCCCTGGCATTGGGCTTTCTTGGTTGATAGGGTTGCTGCTTCACAGGGGTCTTCATCTCTGTCGTTGTCTCGTGCACCCTTAGGGTTTGAGGACGTCCTGTCGCGCGGCCGCGTGGGAACCACACATGTGCGCTTTTCACTAACTTCTTCCTCTGCCGCAATATGAGCCACCGCGCGACGCCTTATCTCGGTGAAGGTCTTAGGATGGTTTCAGATGAGTGACTCATTGAAGGGTCCTGACACGTGCCTTTCCTGTGATGAACGCCTGAAAACACAAAGACAAAGGGCGCCCTAGAGGCCGTTTGCACTCTGATGCTCAAGTCAGTACTAGGGTTAGAAAACACCAAACTGTATAACTGTCACTGTGTGTGTTAAGCGGTGCAAGGGAATAACATACCTTGTCAAGTTTGTTACCTTACTATTTATAGACTGAAACTAGGGTTTCCTCTTTACCCGAAATGGACTTTTCTGATGGGGCGGGCCCAACACTGTTGTTACCCTACTTTCAGGATAACCTAACGCGTGGGGTCCCTAACTGGAGTGCAACCTCTGGCGGGGTGACCACCTGGGTGCCTTCTCGTGCACCTGATCTCTGGGGTCACCCGCCTTTGGGAGTGCCCTAGCTGTTTCACGTGCCATGCATGCAGCTCACCCCTGGAACACGACCCTCATAGGTCATATCTTTCTAGTGGCTCTACACTTTGTGTTACGCCTGAACGCGTTATCCACTCTACACGCATGGGCCCTCATGATCTAAGCTTCTCCCTTTATGGTAATTGGTGTGTGATATGGGATCGACCTCTCGTGGCCCAGCTCTACTGTTTGGGTTCCCGAACTCCACACTGTCTAGTGGCACGTCAGTACATCCTGATGACCGATGTCTGACCTCTCTTTGACTCCTTGGCGCACGTGCTTCGTGAGATATTGACTCACGCTGCTCGTGGGACCCGCTTACGTGGCACCAACGTTACCGGTGGTCAACAACGCCCAAGGACTGGTCGGTACAGTGTACATTTTAAGTGTTATATTGTCGAAATTTTGAAAAAAAATATGAAAAATAAAATTATGAGACTAAAAATATTTTTGAAAGGATATTAGAAATTATATTGATATATGATATTTGAAATATAGATATTTTATAATATAGTTGTTTGTAATAATTGATTTATTGAAAATATAAACTTAGTTTGTTTGTTCAAATTTATTGATTTTGCGTTGAACTTTAACTTTGTGTTTGAGGTTCATTATTTTAGTTTGAATATAACATTTTACATGACATCTCAACCTAATTAATTTTATTAAATATAGATTTTTTTTCTTGCTTTTATAAGTCAATTAAATATGTTAAGTAGTACTGGTGTAAAATGAAAAAACAATTATTATTTATTAAATGCGTTTTTATGGTTAGACGCATTTTTTCAAAATGCAGTGACATGTTTAAAATTAAGTTCATTTATGAATGCGACTATTTGTAATAGCCACATTCATAAATCAAACACTTTGATTTTAGAATGTGGCTATTACAAATAGTCGCATTCTTTAATCATTTTTTACCATAACTCTAAAAGGTGTCACTTACGCTTTCATACTTTCTTTCTCTTCTTTCGCTTCGTGTTTGCTCTATTCCTTCTCTTTTGTTCCTCTCTTCTTTTGTGAGCTTCATTGCGTGCCATTATAAGTTCGTTCGAGGTATTTTCTTCTTCACAAATGGTTTATAAATATTTTTCGTTTCTCTTACTTTGTTTGTTTTCTTGCATTGTTCGAAGTACTGTTTCATTGCCTCCGCGCTTCTTGTGTGTATCATTGTCTTTGCTCCATCACTGCTGGTGCGTCTGCTGTTGTCGTCGTTGTTGCCGGTCCCATGCCACTCTTTAGCAACGTTGCCTTGACGCACAAGGTTGGTGTTGTTTTAATTTTTTTTGAATGTTATGAATGAATTTGTTTGTTTTTAATTTATTATAATTTGTATTTTTTTAAAATTATACTATTTAGTATTTATTATAATTTGTATTTATTATTAATTTATATTATGTTAGTCGTTAGTTTAGAAATGAATTATCGTGTTGGTATTGAGTTCAGGGGTGTTCGACCCTCGACAATTGATACATGTTGGTATTGAGTTCAGGGGTGTTCGACCCTCGACAATTTATACGTGTTGGTATTGAGTCCAAACGATGCGAAGAATCTTAGATGACATGCAGATGAAAGAAAATGTGATGGTATGTACTGACATCTACTTGGTTTTATTCAATGGAAGAAATTTGATGACGAGTTTCCAGAGTTTGGTAAAGAATCAAGAAATATCCGACTTGGTTTAGCTACAAACAGAATGAATCCGTTTGGTAAAATGAGTATGAAACACAATTCATGGCCTGTTTTACTAGTTATTTACAACTTACCTTTTGGATTGTGCATGAAGCGAAAATACATGATGTTGTGTATGATGATATCCAGTCCGAAACAGCCAGGGAATGACATAGATGTTTATCTAAGTCCCCTAATTGAAGATTTGAAAGTTAATGTGGGATCAGGATGTTGAAGTATTTGACGAATTTACTAATGAAACTTTCAAGATGCATGCCATGTTATTTTGCACCACCAATGACTTTCCGACATATGGTAACTTATCAGGGTATAATGTTAAGGGTCATAAAGCATGTCCAATATGCGAAGAAGACATCGCTTCTCAACAATTGAAACATGGAAAGAAGACAGTATATCTTCGACATTAGAGGTTTCTTAGAAGTCATCATCCTTACCAGAGGTCGAAAAAATCCTTTAATGGACATCAAGAGACTAATGGCCCACCAACTCAATTAACTGGTGTTGAGGTTTACGAAAAGGTAAATAACATAGACCACACCTTCGGTAAGTAAAAAAAAGTCATTTGTGACAAAAATTTGGAAGAAAAAATAATCTTCTTTGATCTTCCGTACTGGTCAAGGTTAGGAGTCAAACATTGTATAGATGTAATGCATATTGAGAAGAATGTGTGTGATAGCTTAATTGGTACACTTCTTAACATTAACGGGAAGACGAAGGATGGTCTAAATGCTCATTTAGATTTGATTGAGATGAACATACGAGGCGAGTTGACACCGATAGAAATGGGTAAGCGTGCATATTTGCCCCCAGCCTGTTACACCATGTCAAAAGATGAAAAAGTAAGTTTTTGTCAATGTCTAAAAGGTGTGAAAGTGCCACAAGGACATTCCTCAAATGTGAAGAGCCTAGTGTCAATGCAAGATTTGAAATTAATTGGGTTGAAGTCTCATGATTGTCACATCTTGATGCAACAGTTGCTGCCGGTAGTTATTCGTGGGATCTTACCAAAAAATGTTAGACATACCATAACCCCTTTGTGCTCATTCTTCTCTTCCATCTGCTGTAAAGTCATTGATCCATTAAAACTATATGAACTTGAAGATGAAATTGTTGTTATCTTGTGTAAATTTGAGATGTTTTTTCCTCCAACTTTTTTTTTACATCATGGTTCATCTAGTTGTGCATCTAGTAAGAGAGGTTAGATTTTGTAGACCAGTGTACTTAACTATTTTTGTTTATATAACATTAATAACTTAATATTATTTAATTCACTTTGTTTATTTCATTTATGATATGTCAGAAGAAAGCTCAAGAGATAGCTTTAAAGAATGGTACCCCGCATGTACTGTCTCATTCGGGGTATCGAAAGCTTGAGCAATCATTGATGGAGGAAAAGATGCAATCCAGACAGGGGACTGGGTTTGAGATTGATACCGGGGTCACTTCTCCTCCATCACCACCTTTGCGCCATGTAAAATGGAAGAGGGCCCGAATTAAAAAGTCGGGTGCATTTAGTTCTGAGCAATCAAAGATAGTCTCAAAAAATTGTAAGTTATTTTTATCCTCTTTTGCATTTATTTTAAAACATTAATTATATTAAAAACTCATATGATTTTGGTATCTTCTAGGATTCCTTAAGCTCCCAAGGTAATTTTGTCTCTGAAGGTTGTCACGATATCCTGGTTGATGCAATTGTATGACCTAAGCACTGTTGATGCAAATCAAGTTAACAAGGAGATGCCTAAGAATGCTAATTTACACAATGAGAAGTCATCTCAAAGTGGAGAGCTCACCAGAGGGAGAATGGGACATAGACCAGAGCATCTAAAGTTCTTCCTGCTGGTCTTTTTAAATGATTACAAATATGTTTAAATAATTGGGCTCACTTTGGGGGTCCAAATAGCAAATATAGGCTAGAATAAGGTACCTTTAGCATAATAGGAGGTGTGGGTATTATTTTAGCTTGTTCCTAGCCCATCTGAAGGCATTTTGACCTAGTTTCTAGAAGGACAAACCTAGGATGCAGGATTGACTTAGTCAAATCCTAAGGCTACCCATTTTTTCCCTTTTCCCATCCTACCCCTTTAGCTTGTTCTCCAAGACTCCTTCACCTATAAATAGGAGGCCTACCTAGTGTCTTTTACAAGTTGAATGAAATAGAGAAAAATTACTCTGCACATTTTGTGTGAGATGCTAGTGAGGCTTGTTCCTCTTAGTCTATAGTCTTATCTGGTGAGAATTTGAGAACTCTCAAGTGGCGGCTTCCAACACTTGGAGTAATTTCATCATCCAAGTGGCGTGTTCATCATCTCAAACTCCATTTCTCATAAGATTCATTTTCCTTCATCTTTTCCTTCCATTTTCATTCCATTCAATTCATAAATATGTTCTCCTTTTGGTTTCCTTTTATTCATTCGCTCATTGTCTTTATAATTGTTATCCATGTTTAATTCCGCACCATATCTTGGCATCATTGTCACTTTATAATTGTCTTTTTCCTTTTGCCTTTGTGAAATGAACCTTCACATTTACTTAACCACTTGGTTAAGTTAATGTCCAGTGGGGATTTTCTTTAGGTTCTCACTCATAATTTCCAAAACATATAAATTCTATAAGTAAAATGTCACCTAAATGAAAACTCTTAAAATCAACTCACATCAACTGTGGTCATGTTCGTGCAACTGGAAAAGGGGTTGGAATTAAACTATATTTTGGAGTTGCACCACAACACTTATCCTCCTCCCCCAAGAGATCAAAGAAGAAATGACGAGTAAGATACGTCAAGAATTAATGGAAGAGATAAGAAAGGAGGTTGATCGGATGCGGCTAGTGTTGTGACAGGGGTTATTATCGCAACAACTTTGTGCTAAACCGGCGGTTCAGGCGCTTGCTAGTCTTGCTCCCAAGGGCACAAAGGGGAGTTGTGTGACTCCTACAACATCAGAGGAGGATGTCATTGGCCAAACGAGCCAATGTGAGCTACTGGTAGAGGGCGACATGCTTCCTCAAGTGGTGGCCATTGGAAAAGTCTATTAAGAGGCTACCACCTTACATAACGTTCCTCTCTCTCCTGATGTGGTGAAGGTAACAGTTGAAAGAGTACGAGTACCTGATGCTCGTGTTCCACTACCTCAGATGAGGTAACAACTGTGGCCGATGCATTTCAGACATTCGTAGTTTGGCCCATACACCTTATTCGAATTATGCCAGAACCTCCGGTAATAATTTCATTATATTAATTTATATTTATATATTACATCTAATTTGATAATGTTCTTTATTTTGTAGAAACCTCTTCGGAAACCAAGTCTGAAAAGGAAGCATGAGGTTCCGATTGACAATCCTATAGCTATCTTAGTTGTAGTTGCTAAACAGATTGGTCGAGACCCTCTGGAAATTCCATGGGATGATACGTTTTTTGAAATAAACACTAAGCCATTGAGCCACTGTACATATACATGTCAGATTTGTTAGAATTTGTAGCTGGGGATCAGGAGCTCAATATAAATATAATTCAATTTTTATGATGTAAGTATCTTTACCTATATTTCAATTTACTTTATGTTAAATTAGCATTGATTATGCTTTAACTAATAACTTGTAGGTTTTTGAATGGTGTCTACATCACTGAGGGGAAGGAAAAATGTGTATGGATTCTTAGATCTCGCATATGCTAATCCCATTGGAACAAAGGCAAATGAAACCCAATCATACATCACTAATACCCTGGAAAAAAAAGGGAAAATAAATTTATTTATGCCCTTATATTAATGAGTAAATTTAATTATATGTTGTCAATTATTACTATTTCATGTTTTAAATATTTACTAACTTTTTTCATGGATGATATAGAGGTCATTGGCAGTTACTTGTCTTATCAACGGTTGATAAGACTGATGTGTGGTTTTGTTCCCTACACAAGAAGCCATCCACATCTTTTAAGAATATCATTGATAGGTAAGTACATTATAAACTTAACTTCGTATGTTACTAATTAAGCATCTACTAACGCAGTTTTTTTTGTATTAATCAGTTCATGGTGTGGATATAACATCATAAAAGGTCGATCCAGTTCAAATTTTCAAAATCTGAACTGGATAAAACTAAAGGTTTGTAATTTTTTTTCTTTCTCTTTTCATTGTTTATGAATATTAACTTTTACTTTTTATTGAATTATAGTGTAATAAACAATTAGGAAGCTATGAGTGTGGCTATTACATTATGCAATGGATGGTTACCATTGTAAGACTAGGCCTTAAAAGTGATTGGCATGAGGTAACATGATGGTAAATTATTTTTATAAATCTTTACCATATATGTATCTTAAAACTAATTTATGTCAACCATATTTTGAAATGCAGTTATTCACGGATGAGCAGCCAATGTCTTTGGAAGCCATATCATATGGGAGACATTCTTGGTCCACATATTTCCTAAATTTTTATAACTCTAGGTTAGCTGATGAATAGTATAGAAATTAAATAGATAAAGATATATTATTAGTGTTTGTAATACATTTTTATCAAATATATAAAAAATGATTCTTTGAATTTATGTATTTGTCTGACTGGGTTATAATTGAACAGGTTAATTTAGATGGGCATAAACATTAAACAGATTGTACTAAAAAAAACAACCATATACAACTACGACTATTTACCATTGCCGCATTTTTAAATGTTGAAGAAAGATTTATCAATGTGACTATTACCATAGTCGTATTCGTAAATTTGATTTATAAATGCAGCTATGGTAAATAGCCGCATTCGTAAATGCATTACTCCTCACTCTTAAAACATAATTCAGAAGCATATAAGAATGCGACTATTTACCATAGTCGCATTTATAAATCGTATTTATGAATGTGACTAAATAGCCGCATTCTTATGTGTTGGATTTAAGACTACGTGTAAATCAAATGCGACTATATAGTCACCGTTATAAATTAAAAATAATCGTGATCTTTAAACCTTTATGTACGGGTGTAAGTTTCAATTAAACTTTAGTATAATAAATAAATTAAATATTATAAGTGTAACAAGGAGTTGACGTGAAAAAAAGGTTAAGACCATATAAATATATTTATCTAATTTATCAATAGACAAACTATATTTATTTTGATTTAAAGACTAAATTCAAGTTATATATTATAATATTTCATTGACGTTCAACTTTTTTATTTTGAAGCTATTGAGTATGACAATTTATTTTATCAGTTTCTAACACAATGATATTACAATAATTTCTAGACTTAATTCTTTAAAAATAATTCAGTTATGAATTTTATGTTTTACAATTCTTAATATTTACAATATTTATTTAAAATTATTACCTTTTTGTTTGTTAATCAAATTATGTTGAGTTATGTCTTCCTTTAAAATTAAAAATCAATTTATGCATTGATATAATATTGTTAATTATGAAGTGGTCATAATATATGTTTTATATATGACAATGGTTAAAGTCATTCTTGAAAATCCTAAGTTTCAATAACGTTCCAATACTATGGTTAAGAAAAAGGTTTTAATAGTTGTTAAAAGGGTTTTAAATGTGATTAAAACTACTTTCTTTTAACGTTTTTGTTTCCACCCTAAACGAGGGTGGAAAAAATAGTTTAATTTTATAATATTTTTTAAAGAGGTAACTCATAATTTCTCTCATCTTCATTGGTTCATTCATATTGTTTTAACACCATTAAAGAGCTTTATAACTTGACATATTACAACCAACTTAACAAAACTCATTAAAAATCATTTATTTGATTTTTTAATTAGTTATTTTTTTAGATTTATGTTTGTAACAAGATATTCTGCATGTCATAAAAAATCAAAATATTTGAATTCATTACTTACTTTTTCATCATCATATAAGGAAGATAAAGCCAGAATTCAAAGGAGTTCACATCCTCTCCCCTTATGGGAGGTTCAGAGTGGATTGTGTGGCACAAGAAGTTTCCTTTAGCACACAAGTCAAGAACTACAAAGTCAATGCTTGGCAATTGATTGAGCAGATATTTTCTTGATTACTACAATAACTTCCAAGTTTACAAATACACCCTATTTATTGGTTGAAGTGGTAGTTACTTAAACAACTATATCTATACAGCAGAACAGAAGAAAAAATTCCATTGTAGCAAAAACCACATTAAGTGTGGTCAGGAAGTTCATGAACCATTGAATCACACAACATGGGAGGGGGAATTGAAACCCAATGTGAAATAAAGAAAACAAAGAAACAATATCTAACTCATGACAACCAAACTTGAAAAATATGCTGAGAAGAATGAGATTCAAATTCAGCAAAAATCTGGCCTTGTTCTCTTCCGAACTGATATAGAGCCTCTCTGATGATCCCAGAAGACTTTGATCTCAGAAGAATCCCTCAGATCCTCGAGGCTAATATACTGCTGCTTAGCCATCCTTAAGGAATGACACCCAGTGTCATGAATCCAAATATAAGGGTGACATGTTTCATCATAGTAATACAATAAACTCCTCAAGCTCCCTCCAACACTGCCACTCCTTCCAGGCATGTAAGCCTTATATATGCTTTTACATTTCAGTCTTTTAGAAGACCCTGGCTTCAACGTGTGAATCTTCTTCAGTATTGACCCCACCCTTATTTGCAGCTCCACTGGCCGATCACTGAGGTTCCATATCCTTGTCCCATATCCAGAACCTTGAGTGTGATCTCGACAACCATCAAAGCAGCCACCGAAAGATAGAAGGCTAAAGCCTTGCACTTTTCCCATGAGGGATACCCCAACTGCTGCTTCCTCTTGATCACCAACTTCCAAACAATGTATGTTCTTCTGCAATAGAAACTTCACTATGTATATAATATAACCAGCCGATAAATTATGCTTTTTGTGATAAAGTTTAGTTACTTTGCAAAGCTAGGGGTTTCTCATTTCTGAGGCTGTGGAAAGAATCTGTAGTAACCTTGCACTTTAGACTCCTCACAAGGACAGAATATTGTTTCGCCCTTCCATCAAGGAAGTCATAGGGTCCTTAGACGCCAAGATTTCAACAAGAAGACAGTGAAAAAGTTCATTGGCACTGACAAAATTATATAAAAATTGCTAGAATAGCTTTTCCTTTTGTTTAGTTGGGAAAGAAAAAGATGTTGTTGGCATTTGACAACAGTAGTACTCATTCAAAGATTCATGATGAGGTCTCATATGATGTTGCCTCACCTTTATTGCGAGGGCGGGTTGCTTTTGATCCAATCCAAGTTGAATAAAAAACATTACCCCAATAAGCAATTATTTTCTTTTCTCTTAGCTGTGCATTCATCTCTTCACTCTTTACTTTCTTCTCAAGTTCTCTTCGGAGTGAGAAAAGAACCATGACATGAGGCTGTTGGTTGGAACAAAACATTGATAGGATAGTTAGTTTTTGTTGCTGTCAGTACAAAAATAATAACATTGCAAAGCTAATAGCTTGTGTTGTCTCTATACAAAATGTATTTGTTTATTTACTTTGCTTCATAAATGTACAATAACAACAAACAGAGACTTTTCTAACTAGGATAGAGTTGACTATAAAAATCAAATGATGTCATAATGTTATTGTAAGTTATAAGCAAATTATTTGACATCTAGTTTTTTGTGGTCTTTAATCTGTGTAAGTGGCTCTAACGACTTGACTACCCTACGCCACATTCATATACTTTCCTTATTCAGATTTCTCTGTCTTCTCTTACAAGCCGAAACTACTCAAACCATCATTCTCCATATCTAGTATAGTAAAAACTAAGAGAAAGAAATAACTAGTTATGTTAAATATCCATAAATAATAGTAACAATTTTCATTATTCTTGCTTTATGAGATATATAGTTATGAAAATACTAGTTAGTACTTAGTAGAAAAAAATAGAACCAAATTACACACTAACCGAGGAAAATAATTTAAATTATCATCAAATCAAAATTACCTTTATTGACTTTTACAAAATTGATCTAAACTTTATAGCACCAATAATTTAGAATTTGATGAGTATGCCATTGTTTTACAAATTATTGTGATTAGATGCATAGCCATTAAAATCATTAAAATATAGTTAGCACAAAGTGTTAGGTGAATAAAACAGGTAAAGTACAAAGGTTGGAGAGACGTACAGCACAATACAGTTTTATTTCAGATCAAAGAACAAATCTTAATGACTAGATCATAATGATCGTCAAAATGGGATACTGTCCTTATTTTATCACAGCAGTTAACCATATAAACGGGTTTAACCCCAGGTAATCCATTCCAATCAGTCTCATAACTCCTTAATTGAACTTCTTATAAGTACCCTACTTTGCCATCCTAGAAGTGTCCCAATAATAGCAATATCAATAGGAGCGGTTCAAGTCAAAGTAATGAAGAACATTGGTTCACCAAGCATCTGAACCGTTGAATTCAAAGTAAGAATACAATGTAATACGATGAATTAGCAATGTTTGTGCATACAAAATTGAAAAAGAATAAAAAATTAGGGAGAACCATAGAATATGATGAACTTTTCTGCCGTTAGACAAATTCAATAACCTCATCTTGATTGTATGATTAACCATTTATATCACCAACTACATTTCTAATGCCAAAACTGTACAAATCACAAATAAGCAGCAGCTACTGTTTAAAATAAAAGAATAACCTTTAAAAGGAGGGGTGGCGAAAGAATTTACACAGTGGAATTTACATTTTCTGATTCTCTTCATCCTGATCTGTCTTATTTATGAGAGGCTGATTGAGATCTACTGAAGGTTCAGTGGCAATTGATAGCTCTGGTGAAGATGCACTGTCATCCATATCTTCACACTCAGCCAAGGCTTTATCTAAAGCAGACTTGGCAACTTTAGTAACCCATATCATGAGAACCACTGCCCGTAGCCAAAAATAATATTTCAGCCAGGCATTAATCAAAGAAAATAAGGAACTCTAGGTCTTAAACAACTTTTCCAAGCTCAAAAATCTCCAATTTCATAACGGTCTATAATCAACTGTGGATTCTCCAATCTTATACTTCTGTAGTTATTTAGCACCACCACATGAAACACATTACACTACACATTAATTCTAAATAACAGTAACATTCTAATAAAATAACTAATCTATGTGAAGATCTTGTTTCCTAACATAACTTGCCACTTTTCCCACCAGATCACACTCCCATATATTGCTCAAAATCCAATGCAATATAAGCATAAACCACCAAAGGAATTGACACAACAATTAAACATTTATGTAAATTGAGATAAATGATGGTCTGCTATCTCTGGTTTGCCTGCTAAAGCTTCAAATTCATTTTCTTCTGCCTGGAACTTAAAATTTAATAAGCAAAAATATGAGCAAAAAAATAGAGCCGCTGGACAGAGTATGCAAGTCTTATTAAAAGCCCTCAACTGTTGCCCAGCAATTGCAGCTGAGCTGCTAGTATACAGAGCAACAAAACCTCACATGCAAGGAAAACAGGAGCAAGGCATACAGGAGAAAGAGAACAACTTCTAGATAGAGCGTGTTAAATTTTACATTCTATGCTGTGGGGAAACAACATAACTTACCAGATATCACCAAGCCAGAAATGATCCAAGGCTGCATCCAAAAGACAAATAAATTTATGTTACATATGAGATAAAGCTCACCTATTTGATTCAATCAAGATAATTAAAGATGTTGGATATCCTACACTGACTAGAGATATGATTAAATTATAATATATAAGTGAGTCCAAACCTCACTTTACCAAATTGGTTTTGTGAGGCTAGGTAAGGTGAAGTTGAGTAGGCTTAAAGTTCTATCGAGGATGATATCAAAACTTATCAAAACCTATCCTAACCAAGGCCTCTTAGATGTTAATATAAGGAATAAAGCATAGTTTTTCATACCAAATGAGTCTTTGAGAATTCACCCCAACCACGTGTCACGTCCGATATATCCTTGAGTGTAGTTCCAACATATACAAGAGCAAGTGTTATTGGCTGCAATAACAATAACAATAAAGCATTTCAAAATCCAGAGTAATGCAAATAGGGATATACTTACTAATACTCTACAAACATCAACCTTAAATACATGTTCTTAATAGCTTAATTTAATGTACGTTCTTCCTAGAACATAAGTAGTTAACATATAAATCACAAGGATGATTACTTGTTGAATGCACTTGTTGATCCAATATTAACATTGTTCCCTTTTAAATCAATTGATCTCAAACTTTCAATATTCTTACACATCATTTTAAAGTTTAACAATATCCACTATTCATTTATATGGACAACATGCTCTCAATTTGGCACAACAACTAAAGGAATGATCTAGATAACTCCAAAGTTTAAAGTTGTCATGTTTTTCCATTACCCATGTCAGATAGCATAGCACATTTAATACATTTTAGGTATGGGAATATCAAAATAAAAGAGCTTGGTCACCTTTTCTTAATTGGTTCTAATATTTAGGGTCCTAGACATGTCTATTCAACTTCAAGCTACTATTATTTTTGTCACTTTCTTTGATATTTTTTTCCATTGCATTTGGTTATTCTTAATAAAAATTTGTTTTGATTTTTTTCTACATTTCAAGCTTTTCTTAAAATTGTGCACAAATCATTCTTGTGAATAATTGTCTTCCCAATTTCTAGTCTCTTTGACTTCACAAGAGATTATTATTCATCAAACATTAGTGCTCACACGTAGTAGCTAAACATTAAACATTATTGCTGAAAGAACGAATCTACACATGATTGAAATTGTTCATGCCTTCTTCACGGTTGAAGATCCCACATCGACTAGAAATAAGGATATTTTATAATATATAAGTGGGTGCAAACCTTACCTTATAAGCCGATTTTATAAAGTTGAGTTAGGCTTAAAGTTCACTTCTTAATATGGTATCAGAGTCATTTATAGTCTATTCTAACGAGAGTTTGTTGGACTTACCAGGTCACTCGCTATCGGACCATTCATTAATATAGTTTCACACACAAGTTGACAGTCTTAGTGTGAGGGGGTGTGTCAATATAAGTGGGTGCAAACCTCACCTTATAAGTCAATGTTCCTTTTCACTTTAGGGTGATACATTTGTGAGGAATTCGAGTGTGGCGTCAAGAGTCCTACATTTAGTGGAAATGAGTGAGATGAGAAATATATAAGAAAGACCCACAAACCTAATGTCTTAAGATTTTGGGTTGAAGATGGTATCAAGGTCTCTTATATATGGATTGACTCATGACTCAAAACTCATCGGATCCACATTCCTAAGTTAGGTACTGACTCTCCCTAGTACGCTCATTTGAGTAACCCAACAACGTTTCTCATTAAAAGTAATTGAAACAACTTTTTTCCTTCCTCTACTCTTCACAATCAAATTCCCCAAGCTACTTTGTAACCACAATAGAACATTACCCCATTTGGATGCACAAGTTTTATTCATGACCTCATTCTAGGTAAAGATAACTTTGCAAAATCTCTTGAATTCCCTTATTTGGGTTACTCACTCCTCCAAAAGAGCTATTGTTGTTTTTGTCCTCAACTTTAATGACATCATTTTTACTAACATCCCTTTTTATACTTGCCTTTTCATCTCCTATTTTGTTGTACTAGATACTATTTTCTTTGTGGACCCTTTGAATATTTCACCAATTGTTTTGACTTCAATTGTTGCCTGTACCCCACCTCCTTTTCTTACTTACCAATGACGAAATAGATTGTAGTGGTAATTCCTCAGTTGACCCTCCAGCCTCATCAACAATTTCAATTTCCATTTTGTTTATGTCACTTGCACCAAAGCTTTCCTCTGCACTGCAAAAAGGTATATGGTTCTCTCACAATCCTACTCCTCTATATGTTTGTACTTTAAATATAACATTTTATATTTCTTATTTCTCCTGCCTTTTCTTTGGATTTTGTGCTTATTCATAAGTCTACAAGTGAAGTCTTGGCTAATTCCAATTGGCGTTGGGCAATGGATGAAATGATGACTTTACACTCTACTGGCACTTATGAACTTGTTTCTTTATCTGTTGACTATTTTTCCAGCAACTTGAAGAATATTTTAGTTAAATCAATTTGGATTGTTTTGTTAAAGGTTAAGTGGGTTAGAAAGTTTGTAATGAACTTGAGCTTTTGCAAGGTCTCGCATTTAATTGATTAAAACAAGTTTTAATCAATTAAAATCACTTGAAGACACTTTCTTTAAAGATTTTAACTGGTTAAATACTCGAATTAATCCATTAAAATGCTCTTATATAGTGTGTGAGAAACATTTTAATGGATTTAATTCAATTTTAATGAATTAATCCTATCAATTATATATAGAAGCTATCTCAAACTAGTTTCACTGAATCAAATTGAGAAAGTATTTGAATATATCAAATACCTAAGGAGAACTCAAAAGCTATAGAAAATATATTTCTAGGTACCTTTACAAGATCAAAAAACATGAAGATAATTGGTTAAAGAATCATCTTGAAGGTTACCTTTGTGTCCTTGTTTTTTTATGTCTCTTTCAAGAGTTTGTCCGGGTAATCATGTTCTTTTTTACTACATTATTGTGTGTAAGTTGTTGACCAAGGTGGTCAAGGTGATTCTTATGATAGGGTTTCACAAGAGGTTGTAAAAAATCTTGTAAAACTTTGAAATGTTAGTTGTTCTAATAAGGGTTGTTAGACAAATAGACGTAGTTTAGTTGTGAGAGGGAACCAATATAATTCTTCGTGTTTCTCTTTTTCTTACTACCTCTACAAATTTGATTTTTGAGCTAAAACAAGTGTTCTCTAAAATTGAAGCCAATGAACATTATCTTGACATTTCTTTAAAATCATACAAGTTTCTTGAATGTTTTATCTTTGATTCAAAGTAAATACCTCATCCAATTTTGAAAATCTTTCAAACTTACCCTCTCTCTTAAACTCAACCTTTGTTTCTAAAATTGACACGACTATTGTTGGCTATCGATAGATATATATGGGAAAGATTAGACAAAAATGATACTTTTGTTCTTTTCTTTCTTGACATGGTTTACATACTATTGGCCTTTCACCAATTGATTTTTAAATTGTCTTCTTTGTGGTGAATTATAGGATGAAGTTTGTATGAATCAGCCAATAGGTTTAACAAAGTCTAGTGACTCTTGCTTTATTTGTCAACTTCATTCTCACTATAGTTTCTTGTGTCTAGTGTAGTTGTTTTTAGCTCTGCCTTAGTACAATGCAGCACAACTCATTTTCTCCATTCATTCTCCTTTTGGCAAATGCAGTTATCTTGTTTATGGATGACATAAATGATACTCAATAACTCAAAACCAACCTTTTCAATTAATCTCAGACAAAAGACTCTAGACCTTGCAAATACTTTTTAGGATTGAAGTTTTGGTATTCTAACTAAAGCCAATACACTAGATTGTCATCCTAGTAATATTAAGCTTAATCCAGGTTAAGAAGACCCATAAAAAACATGTAAGCCTACACAGTTATCTCACTGTGGTGAGTCAATGAGATGTCATATGTAGTCTTCAGTACATAAAAAATGAATAAGGAAAAGGACTACTCTGTATGAACATAAAGGCAATGCCAAAATATCACTTGTTATTGTGATGCTGACAGGTAGGACCACTATCATATAAGAGATCTAGTTCTGGGTATCGTTTTCATATTGGAGGTAATATGATTTGGGCATAAGAAGTAGAGCATAGTTGCTAGATCTCAAGTCAAAGTTGAATATTGTGCTACGATAACAATTGCATGCAAGATTACGTGGCTCAGGCAACTATTCCAACAACTAACAAAAGTTATCTGCGACAATCAAATTGCACTTCACATTGCATCAAGTCCAATCTTCCATGAATGGACCAAACACAAATAGATTTTCACTTAGTAAATTGCAAGAGAGAAGGTGCTTTAAGAGGAAACCACAATTTACTTTGTCAACTCAAGCAACCAGTTGACCAACATGTCTATTAAATCCCTTATAGGCTCTCATATTGACTACATCAGTGACAAACTAGGCTAATATGACATATAAGCTCTAGCTTGAGAGGGAATTGTCATATTTAATACATTTTAAATATGGAAATAGTTGTCCACCAAGGATGCAGTACAACAATTTAAGGGTTTGATGTGTTCTTATGTATTTATGATTGATTTCATTGTACCCTAATATGTGATTATAAACAAGAGTGGACATAAAACTCAACATTCAAATATATTTCTTCTTTTATAAATCATATTCTTTCATAATTTAATATTGAAAACATTTAAGACAAACTTTTTTCCGAATACAGCATGCTACCACAAGAAAATCCAATTAATTTTTAGCAAGTTTTAATTTTGTAACTAGGAGTGGAACATGTCAGATTTGGCCTATTTATTTAAAGTAGACTATCTTTTAAGCCTTTGCCTGACTTGTTTTAAAGTTTGGTCTGGCCTGCCTGAAAACCAATTAACGTGACTTGTTCTATAAAAGGCTAGTGGACCTTCATCATCACCTAAATTATTTCAATTTTTGTAAGACTAATATTAATATAAAAAAATAAGCAATAAGTCATTCAATTAAAAATAGACATGTTGAGTTGTGGTCCTCTCCAAAAAGTAAATAATTAAATTTTATTGAGATCATTACTACCAAACATATTATGAGATAATTCAAAAACTCAACTACTATTAATTATAGGAATAGAAATGTAAAAAACCATTGTCCATCAAACATGGTATCCATCCAAACCATGTTTAATAAGTTCATACTCATCCACAAGAAGCAAAAGTCTACAACAGAAATTGACAAGCTAATCTTGCATGCCTGATAGAATTTTTTTATAGCCTAAGCCTGGCCTTTTTTTATTTTAATAGGCTTTTATTTCAAAAATTTAGCATGACCTTTATAGTAAACAGGCCAAGTCAGGCCATAGAAACAGAAATTCATTGCTAAGGGTAAAGCCCCCTACATATAATTGATCAGAGATAAAGAAGATACCATCATTCCTAACCAGGAAGTCAGTGTGTATTCCCCTAATGGAACAGGAGTCACAGACAGGAAGTAATTTAACAAGTTAAATGGTACAAAAGGAGCAAGCCGAAGGAGTATCAAAATCTGTAAAGACAGAGAAATTAAAACATTCAGAGATTCAATTGAGAAAAAATTAAAAAATTAACACGATATAATATAAATGTGATTAAACAAAATTCTAGCACGATAATAACCTTCCTAAGCAATTATTAGTATACATAATAATAGCCTTTCTTGTTTGTTTTAACAGGCAATCAAACTTATACACCGTAATTTCAGACATTCCATAGTATACATAACTTCATGATACACTTGCTCTTCTTGAGCCATTTCAGAAACAAGAATTCCAAAAGGACAAAACAAGATAGAAACAAATGGAACATTATAAAATAAACATCAAAAGTATGAAAACTTAAAAAAAAAAGTTATTACTGAGTGTTAGACATGTAAGAAAATCATTCAATTATTGGATCTACAAACCTTAAAGCCAGATTTCTGAATTGCAATTGTTACTGATCTAAACTGAGGATAATCCTTTAACCTTGAAACAACAAGTGATTTCCCAATCTGCATAGATAGAAAACTATACTAATAACCCCAGGAAGGAAATAAATTTATCATAATACAGAAACAAGTGGACCAAGAAGCAGCACAATTGAAAGGCTGAGAAAATTTCAAGAATAATGCAAATGAAGAAAGGCTAACGGATAAAGGGCATATTGTAATACTTGAGAAAAACTTAAATTTATAATTTTTGCCATAGCAACTAGGAAACTGAAAAGTGAATCAATCATGCCATAACTCTATTTTTCTTTAATTTGAAAAAATACTAATAAATGTAAAACTAGAAAACTTACTGTTCTACCAAGAAGGAATGCAGCTACTGCACCAACAGTTGAACCAATAGAGTCAGCAATGAAGCCAATTGGAAGGCCAAATAGATAACCACCCCCAAGCTGAACAAAAAGTATCAGGTAAAGTGACTCAACAAATTATTTCTGCCTTTGGTTGATTAAGTTTACTTCTTCATCAGTTGTATTGCAAAGGAGATGTAAAGCAATGAGTAAACTGTTTATAATGCAAACCTTTGTTATACAATAGAAATTATAAACGAATCATTTAAGAAGTAATGGAGGTGTTTGGAACATACATCAAATTGTGGACACAAATATACTTTATAGTAAAACTAATAGTATAATGCAACAATGTCAACTAATTAGTAGAACTTAAACAGGTAAATGGTAACCCTGATGAATTCAATTTAAAAATTTACAAGTTCATAAAGGTAAGAATCGCAAATACCAAACAATATTTTAAAGAACAATTATTAGCGTAAATGCAGACAGGCCACAGTTCTTATACAGGTAATTGAGAATTCCATATTCCTATGAAGTACAAATTGAGGAATCAAATATTCTTACAGTAAGTACAGAGGCTGGAACTGCCAAGACAGTCAATGGAATGTAAACAGCTATCCTGAAAATGACCAAACAAACATGGGTTGACAAATTCACGTATTCAAGTCCGTTGTTATCTTGATATATTTTAATATGCCCATTTGAATTCCTTTCCATGATACTATGAATAGCATAAATTAAAGCCTATCATGAATGAAAGCACATGACAATCTCCTGTAAAGATGACCTTTACAAATTGCACCCCAAACTAAAGCAATTACATGATAGAAACAAGTATCACTATTATGAGATTTTAAAAACAAATGGTGATAATCACCAAGTCGAAATTTTAGTGGTCAATCAATAATAAAAATAGACTTACAGAGCAAGTGGACCCCATGGCCCAAGACTATTATCAATCCATACCAATAAGTCCTTCAGAATCTGTAGAGCAAAAATAGAGGGTAATAGATTCAAAATCTCCACGCAACAGGAACTGTTGGGAAAGAAAATTCAAAATGCGGTGCTTGTAATGAAGAATACAGTAAAAGTGGTATTGTAGATTGTATGCATGAACAAGGGAGTGGGGATTCCCATTCGTAATACAAAGCCATTATCCTCTATTCTTTTCCGCTTTTCACAGTAAGAAACCAAACCAAATTCAAACAAAAATCTCCATTTTTTAATGATACTCCAATTCTAAAAATTGCACAAGGTGCTACTTATATTATCCCCCTTGATTGAAATTCCTGTATGCAAACACCACTTCAATTTTTTTCTGCCACATGTGAGTAATGAGACAATCATGGAAGAAGCCGCAGACACAAGGTAATTCTAAGAGCGTGTCATGGAAATTAATCAACTCAACAAAAATGCACCCACCCCATTTCAAGTTCAAACAGAAAGAACTAAAAGAGCTAGATAGAAGAACCCAGAAGTGAAATTGGATTAAAAAAAGAACCTTGTCAACTGGGAGAGTTAAAAAACCAACAACAATGGCGGCAACAAGAAGAAGCAGAAGAGTGATGTTGAGAGCAGAGTTCCACGTGAAAGACATGGTGGTTGGTTCATTCAGACCCAAAGGGGAAAGGGTTGAATCACCACTTAAAGTCGTGTCCTTTGATCTTATCTGATCATTCTGTCTCACTTTATGTCTCCAAAAATTAATTCCTGAACAACACAGAGTATGACCACTTCCTTGCCTCGGTAACTTCTCTCTTGCTACACTACACTATTTCTTATTAATTTCATGATAATGATGTTTTGGATTATCAACATTTTACAAACTTTACAATTTAAACAAACTATTTCATCCCATTCTTAATATAAGAGATATTTATTTTAGAAGAAACTGATGGTAGTTTTATAAGATATTTTATAATGTTTATGTTTTTTTTTATTTCTATTAAATACACTGAATATGCAATTTTTTATTGATAAATAATGAGAAGAAGTAGTCATAAAT
>Ga0123341_1000378_pt1 | contig 25761 bp, 13 predicted proteins | sample Turbeapinknodule_FD_89959 | JGI IMG/M metagenome (GOLD analysis project Ga0123341, IMG submission 89959) | Root nodule microbial communities of legume samples collected from Mexico - Turtle bean Mexico pink nodule | ecosystem: Host-associated > Plants > Roots > Nodule | place: Mexico: Nepantla...
ATATATACATTTTTAACATTAAAATATACCTACCTATAATACTTTAATTAAACTTTGAAAATATTATATCCATTTATTATGTACAAAATATTGGAACAAATAAAATTATAAAGAAAATGTATAAAACTTGATTGCATAATAATGTAATGTGTGTGTGAGACACTAACTAAAATTAAAAAAGTGAATAAGAGGTGGAACCAAGAGGTGCAGGAGATTGAGAGAGGTGGAACCAAGAGAGAGAGAAACTAAAATTTTAAAAAGTGAATAAGAGGTGCAGGAGAGAGAGAAAGAGAGAGAGAAAAAATCACAAATGAGAGAAAGTATAGAAAGATGGTTTGGATAGAACAGAGAATTTGGATTGGAAATCTGGATTTTCTAATTTTTAAGATCCTTATAAACAAAATGAATATTTGCTCTAAAAATATAATAAAATATGGATCAAACTAAAAACTGGATTTAAATAAATGGATTAGTGTAGTGCAGAAATGGAGCAATTTGACAAAAGTGGATTTTTTGCCCAACCCTAACTATGAGTATCTGAATATAGAGTATCTGTATGGGTGTAGTATCCTAGATTGAACTTACCTTTGCTTAGGGTCTCGAGGCCCTTTTATAATTTTTGTAGATCTCCCTTCAGGAGTTTAACAAACATAAAGATATTCTATTAATATATCCCTTTATTTTATGAGTACAGACAAAAGATTATCCCTAATTGTTTATTTTCATTGAATTTTACAGTAATATATGTAATTAACTAATTTGGCTATTCTTTATGTTATTTTTATTTTACTTATCTTTTTAATATGAGTTGTTAGTAGTTTAGACCGACCTTTCAACGTATTATTGAACTTACTATTTATCTTGAACCAACCTAAATATTTTTGCTGTATTCACTTAACCACCCAAGATAACACACTTGAGTGCTTAAGTCGGGCTCAAGCACATCCAACCAATACATTTTCTTTTGTAGAATAGTGACAGATGACAAAAATTATCATTTGTAAAGATTAATAATAATATAGCGGTTTAATTTCGGTTTTCAAAAATCAAAATTTTTGTTTGATCTATGAAAGTAATGATTTTTTTTTTCATTTTCATTCTCTCTCACATATATATAAAAGTGGGATATAATATTAGCGGTTTGAAGTTTTTTTTTTAGTCAGTTTGTTTGAAGTTTTTTTGTAAAAGGATAAATAGGTAAAGTTTCAATTCACCATATGATGAAACGGGCAAAAGCTCAAGAAAAAGTAAGACTTAAAAAGCACAGCTTGCTGGTAGGGTTTTGTTCAAAATTACTTTTAAGACCAAAATATAGCTACATAAAGAACGCGAGGCCTTTACAGAAACGACGCCGTTGTATTGGATAATTTGATTAATTTTGCAGGAAGACAAGGGGTAATTCAGGGAACATAAAATTCACCCTCCCCAAATGTACCCCCTCTACAGACGAAGCTTTCGTTTGTTTCTTTCTTGTGTCACATTGTGTTGTGGGTGCTTTCGCTGCCGTATAAAAGTCACAACCGCACAATCCCAAACCGAAACCCGGAACTAAAACCTCGCTTTAGCTCACTGCAACTGAATATAGTTTCGTTAGCAAAATACACTTCTCTCTGTCACCAGAAAATCTAAGCGCCGTGCGAATCCTACTTCGTTGCTTCATTCTCTGATTCTCTTCAACCGCATTCTTCCTTCCTACTGCTTTGTATGTATGAGCCGCTTTTTGGAATCTGAATTCATTTTTCAGTTCTGATATTTTTTTAAAAATGTTTCCGCTCTTTCTTTGTTCGCTTTGTCTATTCTGGTATGCGGCAATTGATTGGGGTTTCTATCGATTAGGAATATGATGTGGGTTTTCTTTTAATATGTTTTTACATGTCTAATTTTTGTTTATTGATTGGTTAATCACTGGACAAAGGAGGATTGTTTTGCGTTTGTGTACCTTATTTTGGTTCGTGGAAAGATGTTTGTCGATGAATTCGTGTATGATGGAGGTATTGAACGGTTTGGTTGGAATTTGGAATATACAATCCTGTGGACCTTATATAAAACCTCTCAGAAAAGTTTTTGTTTGTCATATTCCTGTGTGGTTTTGGTTATTATATGTTTCATATTCAATTTGAGTCCTTGCCTTGTGGCCATATCTGTAACACTCTTACTTATCATAGGGTGTGACCCTAAACCCTAAGCACCGACGTGTGTGCTAATTTGGTCATATTTTTGTTTTGTGTGGCCTGAACCCTAAACACTCTTGCATTCGTGTGTCTACCACTTTAAGTTCATGTGACTCTGTCATATTTTTTACATAATTGTTGTCATTAGTGAACTTTAAGTAGCCTGTAACGAAACTTAATGCGCTAAAGTGGATATTTAGGGTTATATCTGGACTGGTCAATCTTTTTGAATCTTAGTCCTAACTGTGTTTACTTGTGTGCTTTAAATCCATTTTTTTCCTTTCTGTGCTTTGGTGTCGTTAATGTTGCCAAGTGTGTGCATCCATGCTTGTGAGTTGATATCACCAATATTGGCAAGCATGTGTGTCTATTGCTTGTGTCTATGTGTGCTGGTGTTCTTTCCTTGTGTGCATGTTTTCTATGTGTGCATCGTTGCTTGTGATTTAATTTCGTTAAGATTGGCAATCATGTGTGTTTCTGTGGTTACGTCTCCATATGTGCTGCTGTTCTGTCCTCTGTGTGCACGTACATCATTTACATCTGTACTTTATATTTATTTTTCTGTATCAGATTGTATATAAATGGCCATATCAGCTTTCATTTAATCAAAGCATAATTTAATGGCATCACATGCTTGTATTTTATTTTACATTGCAAGTTTATAATTAAAGCAAGTGCTAATCAGCCAACGGATTAGATATTAAATGGTTTGATCTTGTTAAGCATAGTTCATTTGTTTGTGTAGACTTATAGCCTTGGTTACCTAGATTTTCGTTTGTTTGCCTGGTCTTGTTGCTTTGGTTACCTAGACTTTTCTCTCCTATGTCTTTACATGCTTATTTGGTAGATTTCTATGTTCATTTTACTTTCACAACCAACTGTTTCTTTTGTTTTTGTGGTTTATTTTCAACTAAAAATTTCCTAATTTCACTTTAGTTTTGTCAAGGTTTTAAGTTAGGTCTGCAAACACAGTATAATGGTTTTGGAGATCTCTGCAACTGCATCACTACGGCAATTGTGGCCTCATCAATCACAATTTAGGTAATCATGACGCACCTGCACCTGAGATGGTAGCTGCAATTTCAAATGTTGAGTTCTATACATGTAATATTTATTAATTTTGTAAGTGTTTATGTCTATCCATCTTTGAAAACATTACATGAATAAGGAAAATCTATTTGTTAATTTATTTGCACAATCCTAAAATTTAGTTTGGTTTGCCCAAGCTCATGTCACTTCTCATTTGTGTTCTTGGATGGTGCATTTGTCTATCGTAAATAAATCATTTACTATTTTAAGTTCTGAACTACTTATAAATGATTGCCTAATCTGTGCATTTGTACTTTTATTGGCACATGTTCAGAGAGGTATATGTAAATTTCAAAATAATGTCACATGTTGGTCTGTAGCTGCAATATCAGAAACCTAGAGTATGACAGTGAAAAAGATATTCCCATATTTTTTACATTTATAAATGATCTAAATTGGAGGTCCAGCTCAGAACAAGCATTTGGAATTCTTGGCTTTGGATGCGCATTAACTCTGCATATTGCTTAACAAATAGGGATCTGAGTAGTTCTTTCTAGTTTGCGGTGTGTTTTCATTTCAATATGTTGAGGAACATGTATTGAGACACAACCCTTGATTGAAGCATTAACATTCTGGCTAGCATTAATGTTGGTGTTTTCATTGTAGTGCTAAAATAGCAGAGCTTCTGTCGTCTTCAATAGGAATATGTGAAGGAATGGTTATTTAAGTGATTCTTGTGGTGGGGTTACTAGTTGCAGGACTGTCATTTATATTTTTGGTTATTGGAGCTTGTTACCATGGCTATGGTTAAAGCTGATGAATATATGTGCGCACATGTCTATAAGGCATTCTGGTTAAAACTGATGAATATATGTGCACATGTGTGTAGGCATTATGAATATTAATTTAAAATTAAAATCTGGAAAGGCATTGTATATACATGTAACATGAATACATCTTTGGATTCAAGATAAAATGTGAAAAATGAATGTGTATTTTGATATTAGCATTGTTCTAATGAATATATTAAAACGTACCACAAGCCTAACTAGCAACCTAGTATATTCCTCATGTGGCACTCACTCAGGAAAGATATCTATACACTTGTCAATCTGGAGTAATGTGAACCAGGCAACTATGGTCCATACACCATAGGCATTTGATGTGTATGCATATGATTATCATTTTAGAAAGATACATTTTGTTCGGAATTTGCGACTTTCAAGTACATATTTAGCTGGGGTACTTTATTATGAAGGGTTACTTCATCTAATTTTTTTAATATATGTGTTTTTTGCAACAGCTGATGCATGTACATGTTTATCAACATAAAAATCTATATCTTTTATATTGTATGTTATCTTTTTTTGCTGGCATTGGTTCTATTATAATTTTGGTGTTTCTTTTGTTTTCTTATTTGAAGGTTTTTATCGAGGTTCACATTCTAGTTGATTAGTTGTCCCTGACTCTAATTGGAAAGATGGGTAGCACATTTAATCCACAAATTTTAGTGGAAAAACTAGCCAAGCTGAATGGTTCCCAAACGAGCATAGAGAGTATCCTTCAAGATCATTTTATGGTTTATAATGTATGTTTAATATTGTATTGTTTAATTAAGCAGTTGTCTGTTTCCAATTTTTGAGTTCGTTCTGCTTTTAGTGTCTAACATCACCTATTGCCAATAATTTGTGCTTTACTTTATTTGGAAGTTGGAACCTGATCCCTGAAATGTTGACTGGGGTGTAATACCCCTTTAACTGGTTTCTAAGCACCCGCACCCTCCTGTGTCCTTCTCAGTTTGTTGCAATGATTAAGCCCTCCCTTTTTAAATGCAGAACTGTATATGGGGTTCTATATTTACTAGTAAAGCAGCGTAACCATTATTTATTTCTTTATCATACTTTCACTCACACACTCTTACACTCACATTCATGCAATCTCTTTGTCTTCTTTTTTTATATTTGTTGCATAAATATATGCTGCTGCTTGGATATGATCCTTAACACGGTTAAGCTTTGTCACATTGGTGTATTTTTCATATGAACAAAGCCAAACAAGTTGTTGAAACATGGGATAGGCAATTTCATGGTTCTCCACGTGAGAAGAGATTGGCATTTCTGTATCTTGCAAATGATATTTTACAGAACAGCAGGCGAAAAGGATCTGAATTTGTAGGTGAATTCTGGAAGGTTCTTCCAGATGCTCTCCGAGATGTGATTCAAAATGGAGATGATTTTGCTAGGAATGCGGCACTTCGACTGGTACTTTAATCATTCATTCTTAGTTAAAATTGTGATACATGCATTTTGACTTTTTTCCCCACATAATACATATTAACTTAGAGTGTAGTATTTTTGTTAGTTGGAGTTTGAAAAAAGTTCTAGATCTTTTTGATTTAAAAGAAGGATGAATAAATTCGGTTATTGTTCATCCCTACATTTCTTACATGCCTACTCTATTATTGGGTGAATGCAATGTCTCAGTTCTAAGTTAATTAATATATTTTATTGTGTTCATAGATATGAATTGAATATCAAAGGGAAAAAAGAGGATGTATGTAAATGTTTAATATGATTATTTGATCTCTATCATTTTGTGTATAAACTATAAAGTTTAATGTTTGCTAACATATCGCACCATCCGGTTTTCACAGTTAGGTTTGGATCTTGTTGTGGTCAATTTCCCCTTCTAGCTCCTTCCTTCCCCCTCCCCCACCCTGGATTTGTAGCTGTTCAATAATAATATTTGAAGGTTTTAGATAGAAAAACAATGTGTTTTCATACACTCCACTGATGTGTGTGTCTGCGTATATAAATCTGAGTAATTGACATTACAATTTTGAGAAATAATAAATAAGGGCTACTGCCTATGACATACTAGGTATAATGAAGACAACTTTATAAAAGCTATACAACAAAAGACTTGCAAGTTGATCACTGGAGTTGATAAATTCAGCGCTAATCTCCCTAGTAACTACTTTTGTATGAACCAATAATCAATGTTAATATGATTAGTTCTTTCATGAAACACTGGAATAGATGCAATGTGAAGGGTTGCCTAATTAACACTACAATATAACTCACCTGTTGGACTTCACAAAATTTAACTCTTGAAGTTGTTTGATCCACACAAGTTCAATGTAGTTAAAGACATAACTCACAGGCAACAATGATTTGTTTCTTTCTCCTCCAAGAAATAAGATTTTTACCAATGGATACACAATAGTAGAATATTTGTTTATAGAAAAACATGCCCATTCACCTTGACAATATCCCAAAACTTAACTATTTCCCTTATCCTTATATAATAACCCTTGTCTAGGAGATATTTTGATATACCTCAAAATGCATATAATAGCATTCCAATGATCAGTGTGAGGATCCAACATAAATTGGCTAACAACTCCAATGACGGTTGAAAGATTAGGTGTTGTGATTGCGAGGTAGATGAGTTTCCCTACCTATATCCTATATCTCTCAGGATATGAGAATGGTTCACCTTGATCAACTATTAACTTCTGACTTTGATCCATAGGACTCTCAATGGGCCTACATTCAGTCATGCCAGTTCCCTCCAAAATGTCGAAAGCATATTTTCTTTGAGATCATAATGCCTTCTTTTGGTTGATTCACCTCAATACCAATAAAATATTTTGAGCAACCAATATATCTGGTTTGGAAGTGGTTGAATAAGTGCCTTCTCAATTGTGAAATTTTAATAACATCATTGCTTGTAATCATTGTCATCAACTAAGTAAACACATTGTTTGGGGGAAATATGAAGAAAGACATTTTGAATGTCAAGTTGATAGAGTGGCTAATGGCTAATGCTAGGCATATTAAGAAAAAGCTGAACAATGATAATTTTGGCTACTAGAGAGAAGGTATAACCATAATCAAGGCTGATACAGTTATAGAAATAGAAATAAGGAGCCTATCCTAGCGAGGTTACCGTGCCACAAATATCTATTCTCACATTTGAGATATTTAGTCCTTAGTGTGAAGGAATGTGTTGGAAATCCGACATTGATATATGACCAAATTATAGTATGTAAGTTGCTGAAAAAAATAAAGATTCTGATGACAGCAGCAACAACGGTTTCTGACAGTCAACACAGTAACTGGAGGGAGGACTGAGAGTGGGACTGTACCTGCTTTGATTCCAAGTTGAAGGTTTTAGACTGGAAAACAGCATGTGTTCATACACCCACTGGTGTATTTATTTATAAATATGAATAATTGATGGTATAACTCTAAATAAGCACTACTGCCTGTGGCATACTAGGTATAGCAAACCAGCTTTGTTAAAGCTATACAACAAGGTAATCATTATTCAACAACAACAATAATAAAACTTTTCTCTCTTATTCTACCTGGAGTGTGTATTCTGTGCTGCGACATTTATGGAATTTTTTTCTAATATTTGCTAAATGGACATGATATTTGATTCTGCTAAATTCATGGTTATTCTAAATGTGTTTTCCGATTCAACTTGGCATTTTATTATGGGCTGGTTCTAAGGTTCAGTCTTACTTTAATAACGCAATGCCATAAGTGATCAATAAGAAAATATGTAACTTGTAACTTGTAACTTGTTTTTTATCATGTTTTCTTGTAGATTAAATATTCATGATAACATAGATCATGTTAAACATAGGGTGAAATTTCTTCCCACTGTGACATGTTTTTCTACTTTATGCAGATTGTTATATGGGAAGAGAGGAAAGTCTTTGGTTCTCGTGGTCAAATTCTTAAGGAAGAATTTGTCGGTAGGAATGTGGAAAACACTACTCGAGATGTGAAGCCTACAAACATGAAACTGGTAATAATTTGTGTCTTGATGTAGATGATTTGAAGCACCTACTTTGTTAATATGCTTTGTGTTGAATGTAGCGGGCTTAACCCATAGTTTATATTATTTTGTTATTATGTTATTAATTTTGTTATTATTTTCATCTATAATAAACACCCCTATGTGTGTTTTACACAAGGGATATCAATCTTTTATTTATTTTCTTCATTCTTAATACTCTGCATGCTGATTGCATTCTTATGCTGTACTCTTATCCATTGCAGAGGCCATCTTCAGGGAATGCATTGGAGAAAATAGTTTCAGCTTTTCATGTTGTTTATGGAGGGCAAAAAGATGAAGACGCCATATTGAGCAAATGCAGTAATGCCATTAACTGTCTTGACAAAGCAGATAAAGAAATAGTTTCAGGTATGTCAATTTATCATTTACTTATAATTGTTTGCCTATTTAATTGACTTGAATAGTTAGTTTGTGATTCATGTATAAGTGATCCCACTTTGTTAGTGTATACACATGTTGTATCTCTCCACTATCAACAGTAATACAGCTGTGCTAAATAGTGCGACAGTTGTTTGGAAGAGTTTGTTGGTTACAACCAGTGTTATCAAAAATCCCCTATGGATGAAATTGGTGGCAGAGTTATAGCTTTCCACCACAATATGGCGGTGGCAATGCAGGTTTTTCATGGCTGGGCAATTGTGATGTCTTTGGGTTTTAGGGAATGGCGTTGTTGCCAAATGGTCTGCCAAACAAAGGCAGCAAGCACCCGTAGAATAAGCCAAGGGTCCGCATGACCCAACTTGAGGCAGTGAACCCTATTCTTCTCTTTTCTTCTTATTTTCCCAGTGGGGGTCCGCATATAACCCAGCCCAAACCAAAGATTACTACAGAATATTGACCTAGGCCACCCTACCCACAATGAACCAACAACCTCCTTTGTTATTGTGCAGTCCTGCTGCTGCTGCTGGCGCTGTCGCTGCCACTATGTCACTGCTTCTGCCTGTCACTGCCGCTGCTGACTGCAACTCCACCCACCCTACCCACATTGAACCAACAGTCTCCTTCATCACGTTTTGTTATTTTTAGTTTTGATTTGAAGTTGAAATTTCTGGTTTTTATTGTTATTTGAATTTCTAGACATGATATTATTATTAATTATGATTGTCTTTCTTTATTTTTGGATTACAATTATATATTCGGATTTATTTAAATTATCTATATGTATATGTTGTATTTTTTTATATTATATATTATATATATGTATGCGTTGTATTTTCTTGTATTATGCATGTACATATATTATATTTTTTTATATTATGTATATATTGTATTTTCTAATATTGTGTATATGTATATATAGTATTTTCTTTGTTTGCAATGCTTCTGCCACGGCTTCTAATATATTTTCATAAAAGATTTCTGGGTCCCTGATATTTCCGATATTCGATATCGATGATATTGGTTACAAGTGTAGGTGGATGCAGTTGTTACAGTAGCAACCATATCCTTTGTTATATTTGCCATAATACAATTGTAATCAGGACTAACTTTTATGTTTTATTTTGGTTCAATTGAATCCCAGACCTAACATTCATTTAAGGAACTATCATGAAATAATATAATAAATTAAAATGTAAAAAAATAAAAGATATATATATATATAGGCAAAATTGGGGATTTGACATTATGAATTTTCTAAAATCTGAGGGCTAAAATAGTGGAAAATAAATAAGGGGATCAAAATTGCAATTTAGCCCAGTATTTTTCATTTGAAGTGTTTAATTAAGTTGGAATGCATGTTGATTGCATCTTATTGTGTATCGTTTGCTATTCAATCGTCATAGGGCAATTTGGTGGATCCGCACTGGTGGATGAGCTCCAGGGGCATAATGCTGTACTGAAGGACTGCATTGAGCAGTTAACAGCCATAGAGTCATCTAGAACTAGTCTCGTGTCTCAGTTGAGAGAAGCTCTTGAAGATCAGGTTCATTTGAGACTTTTATCTTTACAAAATTGATGAAAGCAACTTAATAGTATATATTTCTGACATGCTTTTGTTTTCAGGAATTCAAGCTGGGTCAAGTCCGTAGCCAGATTCAGGTTTGGAACTTGTCCAAATTTAATGAGTAGTTATATAGTTTCGTTCTTTCTTTCTGGATAAGTTGGCAAAGATTGGCAAGTATTTTTTATGCAATCCAAGGTGGAATGAGTGAGTGAGGTGGCAGTGGAATGAGTGAGGTTTTGCACCGAGTTTGAGAGTGATTTAGGTGCTAGGAAAAAGAAAGAGGTGAGGCCAACTTTCTAGGATCTTCACTAGGTCTTGGAGGCTCTCTAGCAAAGGGAGATTTGGGAGAGAATGAGCTTCAATTCTGAATACTTCTTTCAATAATATGCAAATCTGAATACATTGTGTGTGTTTTAGCTGCTTATAGATGAAGAGGGTGGAGGTAGCTTGCTCCTTAAGCTACCATAACTCTAGTTAAGCAAACTTAATATGATGAACTTTAGTGGTTTAAGGAGGTGCCGTGTAGGTCCTCTTAAGATGCTCTAGAGACCCTTGCTTGTATAAGTGATGGTAGTGTCTTTGATTTATTTACAAAGTACTCTTAAAATTAGTTCAAAATACAAGTCCTAAATGTGACTATTCTACTTTTTATACAGACAATTCTTCTGTCTTTATTCTTATATATGGTGGCTTGGATGGTCCTCAATCAATTTTAGTAAATGATCTTGTCAAAAAATTGAATTACCATATATCTGAAAGACAGTGGTTACGAGCAACTTCTCTGTGAAGACATTGAATAAAAATATGGAAATGGAAAGAACTGTGTCCTTTCTTTTTGTTGGTTCTTTTTTTTTTAATCTCTTAAAAGATTCCTGTTTTTAATTGTTTTATCTACACCCTTCTATTTTATTCCATTGAAAAACCCAACTACCAATAGGTAATTTAGAACTTGGTTTCAGCAACCGATTATGTGGGAGTGTGATAGAACAGAGTTGAAATAGTGAAAACAAATGCAATGATATTAGATAGCAATAAGAAATTGGGCTCTCACATACAATGAGTTCCAGACCAATGCACCTCAGGAAGGGATATTTTCTCTCTATCCACTTGGGTCCTAACAGAAAAGATATTTGGTCAGCCCTCCCTTATTCTCTCCATCACTATATGGACATTTTTGAACTAACTGCCACCTAAGAAGCTGTCTCATCTCTCCCTTTTATTTCTTTTTTCCTACACTCAAACTCTCCAACAGGATGGGCTTGTCAGGCTTAAAGCCCACTACTAATACATCATTGACATCCTGCAGCACAAGGGTCCATATTCAGTATTCTATCATTACTCCCCCCTTTAATTAAAACATTGTCCTCAAGTCTATAATCTGGTATCTTCTGCTGACACTCCCTTGTATGTTGTCCATGTCTTCGAATTTATCCCTCCACAATAACTTCTTCAGGAAATATGATTTCCTCAACCCCTCAAATCCAAAGGCAATTCAGGAGAAAACTAATAAATTCAAATTGCCTTTTTGAGCTGCAAAACATGAAATACAGGATGCACTCTATAAACAATTAACTTTTGGGCAACTTAAGTTTATAAGCCACTTCTGCCAACTTGTGAATAGTTTGATTAGGCCCAAAAAACAGAGGAGCCATTTTTTGATGAGCACAACTGAATTTTGTCTCTGGGCCAGAGTTTAAGGAAAACCCACTCACCTTCAACAATCCACTAGTAGCGACTGAATATTTTCTCCATTCCTTTCATTCCTTGCCAAAATAATTTACCAGCAAGTCTACAATGAGTGTGCAGGAAACCAGAATGACCCCCACTTGGTGGTGTGTGAAATTCCTCCAACAACTGAGGAGTTAGAGATCTAGATGATAAAACCAGCTTGTTCTTGTAAAACAACACCTCAACCCTTCAAGGACTACCTGGGCCTTCACTCTAATTGACTTCCAAGGAACCAGTAATCTCTTTTATGCTGGATCCTGCACTGCTTCCGCTTGAATATCACGACTCTGCTGCCAAATTGGATAAAAAAAATAATGGTTTTCAATTCAGCCACCTTATTTTCCAAACCCACCTCAAAGTCAAACCCCAAGAGTTTAGCTGGCCATTCCTGCTGGTTTCCTGTAATAATTGTTTGCTCAATCAAGTTGATTGTAATAGACTTTGGATTTCCAACCCCCCAACAAATAATGCCTTCAATGCTGAATTGATAATACAAATGCCATTAATTATCTTTGATAATAAGCTGACTTGAACAATTTAGCTCCTAAAAATGCTTTACTAAAGTAGGCTATAATACACTGCATCAAAACTGCCCCCACTCTCAGAAACATCACAATCTATTTGAAATGGAATTGAGAAGTTAGGAAGAGCCAAAATTGGGGATTTTGTGACTGCTTTCTTCAAAATCTCAAAAGCTGCAGCAGCCTCTGCATTCCATAGAAATTTGTCCTTCTTAGACAACTCTGTTAGTGGCTTAGCAATCTTGACGTAATTGGAAATGCACTTATGATAATAACCTGTTAACCCAAGGAATCTCTTAACTCCTTTTACATTCACCGAAACATGCCAAATAAATTAGGGTTGAAAAAAATGTTGCAGCTGACTTCCTTTTGCGGTGCCACACAACAAATCTAGTTGCAGTGAATTTCAACAGTTAGGGTTGCAATGCTTAAAAAATTTGAAATGGGCCAAGTAAGGCCCAAACTTATTTACTGACTAGGTTATCTGAAATTAGGGTTTCAATCTCTTAACTTCACTTTCATGCGCCACAAAACATAATCCATTCCATCTTATCTTTTGCGGCGAAAAATGAAAAAAATAAAAATGAAGTTACAGTAAACAACTGAACCCAAACCAAAATAAAAAAAAACTTAGGTTACCTACCAGCTGTGCAGAGCTGTTCTGTTTCTATAACCATTTTTATTTTTTTTTGGTCGGCCTGTTTAAATAACCATAGAATGCGTCTGTGGGCTCACTACGGAGCCGGTGTTGACCCCCTTCTCCAAGCGCAGTCCCTCCAATCTAAACTGCAGGGTATCCTTTTTTGTTTTCCCATTTTGTTTTCATTGCCACCCTTCCAGTTTCTTTTCTGTTTCCTCTTTTGTTCTGCAGTGCCACCCTCCACCTTTTTTATTCTTTTCTACTTTAACTACGCTTTGTTGTTATATTAAGTCTTGAGCTTGAACTTAGTGGTGTTTTGCTTTGATTTTATTGTTACTTAAATTTCTAGACTTGTTTTTAGAGCTGTCTAAATAGACTGGTTCGAGACAAATGAACCAGGTTAGACCAAAATGAACGTGGCTTTAATTGAAGCGGACTATTCTTGGCTCTCCTAATTTATCTCATGGCCTGAATAGGCTTAGACTGGGCTGACCCGTAGGCTTGTCGGTTGACTCGTCTTAGAAAATAATAATTGTATTTTAACAAAATAAAAGTAATATATATATATATGTATGTATTACAATTTATATATATGTATCAAATCGTTGTATATAAAATTAAAATGAATTTCATCAATGACTAAAATTTAAAAAAAAAATATTTTATTTTTAATTTTTTATTTAAAGTTATTATTTTTTATTTTTCAAGTGGAGCCAAATGGTTCATTGGCTTGACATAGGCTGGGTGTAGTCAACAGCACTAATTTATTTGTTGGCATATTAGATGAGACTATTTGACATCTCTAGTTATTATTGTTAACCGAATGGTTGGTTGTCTTTAATTATTTTGCCTTACAATTATATATCTGCATTTTTAATTATCTTTGTATATGTATTGTATATTTTTTTTCCTGAGATGTTTCCACCATAACCTATTATGGTTAATGATATATTTTTTGTAAAGGAGTTTTGGACTTCTAATATTCATTAATATGATGTTGTCAATAACATTGTATTAGAAAATGAATTTTAAGTCTAATTCAATCTCACAAAAGTGACTTGTTATGTACTATAATTTGGCTTTATCTTTATTCGATGAGGGATATTCAACACACCTACTCACAATGATAATTAGACATCTTGAGCATGAGACTAGATATTTGTGGGTGGTTCAACAACAATCTTGATAGCGGGTGGCACAGTTAGCTCAAACAAACCTTGCTAGGCTATGTTCTGATACCATATTAGGAAGTGAATTTTAAGTCTAACATGGTCTCACAAAACTGACTTATTAGATGAGGTTTGCATCCACTTATTTACTCTAATTTGGGTGGGATCTCCAACAGATTGATACAAAAACTAGTTTATCACTTCTTTTGCTGGAATTCACATTTTTTATTAGAAAGGGGGTTAGGGTGGTGGGAACAATCAAACGGTTTATTACTTGGTCTTGTGTAGACTTTCACTTTGGTACCATGTTATGAACTAACAAAAGGCTAAGTTTTTTAAATTATGATTCATATGTAATTTTGACCTTAATAAAAAGTAATGTTACAATTGTATTTATATTTAGGATGGATAGTATTGTTTTTAAAGTTGAATGGCTTTTATTATAATGTTTTTTATCTGAACTTTTAGTCATGTATGTATTATGTATTGACATGTTACTAATGTAAGCCTGGTTCCCCTTATATATGTGATACTTGTACATTTTAGGCTGCAAATGTACGGTCAGATCGGGCGTCCAACAACTGCCAACAGTTACTTAATGGCAACAACATTCAGTCAATAGCTGAGCAGAGCTCAAAGGAAATTCAAACCTCCATGTCATCTGCAAGTTTTAGTATTTCTCGTGAAAGGGAGCAATCTGCTCCATTAATGTACACACCACAAGTGTCATTTTCTCAGAAATCTGGACAGGTTGAGGAAGATCCACGCAAATCTGCAGCTGCTGCAGTAGCAGCAAAACTTACTGCTTCAACATCCTCCGCGCAGATGCTATCATATGTGCTGTCCTCCCTAGCATCAGAAGGTGTCATAGGCAATCAGTCTTCAGCTGATTATCACTCAGAGAAGAGGACCAAGCTCGAGAATGACCAACCATCTTTTATGCCATCTCAGAATCCTCAACAACCACTTCCTCCCTTCTCTCTACCTGAGTCTATTCAACACAATGCTCCTACAACCAACCAGCAATCTACTCCCAATGAACCACCACCTCCACCCTCATCGTCACCTCCCCCATTGCCACCACCACCACCTCCAATATCACAGTACCCTGTGCCGCAGTTCATGCAGACTGCTGGATCCATTAGTAGTATGGCGTACAGCTATGGCATGACACAACAGCCGTCAATTGCAGCCTATCCCGGTGTTGGTGCTTCCACTTTTACCCCTCCTCCAATGGGTACATATCAGGGTTTTCAGGGTTCAGATGGAAATTACTATAACCAGCCCTCATCAATGCCTATGGCCCCAATATCTCGACAATAAGATTCCCAGTTCTAGATGTTCTGGAGGTAGGGTTGCTTAGAAAAGCCTTCATACCTCCACCCTTAACCTTGCTATGGGAATCTGATTCTTCCCACAGTCAGATGTGCAGATAGTAAATGCTCTGTAACTTAGTTGTTGGGTTGGTACTAATTTCCTGAAGTTAAAATATTTTGTTGTGGTACGCCGAGGATAACGGTTTTGTACTTTTATTGAGTAGGGTTTTGTTTTTTGTATAACAGCATTTTTATTGCCTTATGGCTTTTTATTAGATGTGTGGTTTTGGAGGGTTGTAGGCATGTGGTTACTGGTGAATCCGTTAGTGTTGTAGTTCGACATGAGTCATAGTCAGCTGGCATATCTTCTTAACATCTAAATCTCCGCTGATGGGGCTGTTATATGTACAGACCTTGTGTTTGTATTTTATGGATTTATAACACTGCACTCAGAGCCCGGCTAATTTTAAACCTTTTTATTTATTTATCATATACATGACAACATTTCTTTAAATATGCTTATGATATAAGTTTTGCAACAGATTCTTTTATTCTCAAAAGTGTATGGTGGTTTCGAACTACCAATTAGAAAATTCCTTGAAAGTAGTTTCTTTTTCATATCCATTTTTGTATTAAAATTTAATCTGGTAGTTTAAATTGTTTTTTTAAAGATAAACAATAATTTGTGTGATTTATAAGATGAATGAGAAAATAGAAGTTATTATTAGAAATTATAATTTAATTTATTTAAATTCATTTTCTTGACCAAATGCATATTATAAACATTAGATTAAGTTGAGTTTAGTAGACAGGAAAATCTCGTCTATAAGATAAAGCTTCATTTGAAAGTTTGTTTTTTTTCCTCATACAAAAAAAGTGTTCCTTTACATAATTTCTGGCATATTATTAGCGGTGAAAACAAACTACTATCAAAACTTTACTTGCTATGCGAGTTATAAGAGACTTGAGGCTAATTAAGTCTCCATTATGTAAACTCTTAACAAGGTTTTAATTTTGAATTGACAGTTTATTTTATTAGAAAAATAGACTACATAATAATAACTAGACTCTAAACTTAACTTGTGGTATTGTGAGAATTATTTATGAAACAAATTTTTATACCCCAAAAAAGTTAATCACAGATTTTTGTCAAGGAATTATCCTCGATGTATGAGCCTAGAGTGATTAACCATTATGCTAAATGAGTTATTCAAAGAGGCACTGTATAAATAGTTTATTCGCGCTATGCTCTAGTGTGTGTGATATTGGGATTAAATAGTTAGTCACCTAATGCTTTTTTAAGAACACAAGAACTTATATTTTTGCTCGTGTTTCCGCATCAATTTGCAGCAGAGTTTATAACGTCATCAACGCATATATTGCAAAAACATTTAAATTTAAATTTTATAATTATTTTATTTTATTATTTAACTACATATAGAATGTTAAATGTTAATATTGATACATTTTATGAAAGCTGCGTATTGATTCGAATACTTTATAATCTTTAAGTTATTTTCTTTTATAATTATTTTTCTCACATTTCAAATATTGAAAAAAATTATATTCAAATTTAAATAAACACTTTGATCAAAACCTGCTTATCGAGTAAATGCAAAAAATAAACGTGTTTCTCACCCATTCCTATAAGAGTTTTAACAATCAATTTTTAACATTTTTATTACTGGTTAAAATTAAAAAATTATGAGTAATTTTTCGCTTTTTGGATTTTATGAGTATAGGTTTGTTAAAAAAGAAATGACAACCACAACGTTGAGATTTTCAAAATAATTTAATCAATAATAAACAACGTGTAAGCATTTCTTTTATGATGTAACAAAGAAATTTCTCTTATGGTGCGTACGAAGAAAAAAAGTAGGAATACAAATTTTGTGAGCATGTACGAGATATTAGGTATTACTGAATAATATGAAGATTTTTTTGCATGTACGTGATCTTTAAATTAAGCCTATTTTATAATACAATTGTTGTTAATGTCTATCGCTCTTCAATAATTGCGTATTTGGTCGTGTTTTTTTTATTCCAGTTCTTTAAACTCTTCTACTGCTTTAAATTTTAACCTTTCAATTCTTTAGCGCTTTAGCGCTCAATCGGAAGTAAACCTGTAAAAGATTTTCCGATGATTAAGTAAATATTATGTATTGAGAGTGTATGATGTAAAATTATAAAAACGTACTTTGCTCATCTATAGAAGACTTATTTATAGTGTTTGATAACAAACTATTTGATTCAAGGACCATATCTAGCATATATCTTTAAATCAATGTTAACTTATTTCTCGAGGTGTCATTCGGATTTGGTGGGATGTGACCCAAATTTATAGGAAGGTTATTATTCTGATTTATAAAATGTTTTCTTATTTGTCATTTATTATCAATTTATTCTTTATGTGATTCATCACCCTATCGGTCAATGACGTTGAGTGACGTTTCTCATTCGGTTTCAATTGGTACTTGTTTGAATATATTAAGAGATTAGTGTGTAATAACTATAAAAAAAGTTCTAATTCATAGATAGAAATTCAAATTTAAGAGATCTAAACAAACATAAAAAAATAATAATAAAAATTTAGGCTATTCTCCTAATTGTATATTGATTCTATTTTTTCAATCACTTTTGGTTATAAAGGTTTACCACTCTCTAAAATTATTTCCAAAATTATCATATAATATCAGGATAATTAGAAATTAAGTTTAATTATGTAAAAAATATTCTCAATCCAAACTATCTAGAGGTCGACCAATTTGGTCATTAATTGGCTAAGATAAATTTAAGAATGTTAAGGTCCTAAAAGGAATTAAGTTCAATAAAAATAATATAACTAAAGGAAACAAATTGCAGTCAGAAATTAATGTTCATGAGGGAAGATACATGACAACTCTAGCCAAATAGACTATTGGTATATATTAAAAGTAGATGGAGAATCTAAACCATTCATTAGAGAAAGTTCAAAGAATTTATGGCCTCACTTGATGACATGTGTGCTAAATGCAATTTATTTGATGATTCAAACTAATATTATTAGTTGATCATGAGATATGTAAGGAGTGAAGATCTTTAAGTGATGAAGATTTGAAATCAAGGATGGTGTAGTGTCTCTCGCATCATTGTTTCAAGTGTAATTTTTGTCATAAGTTCTTTTTTATGCCACTTTGATCATACATGTCAAAGTAAGAAAGTTGAAACTTCCGAGATTTTGAAATCTTTATTTATTTTTTCATTTCAAAACCAAATAACATGAAATCAATTGCATTTTTTTTTAAACCCTTTGTTTAATGGGAGATACTGATACTTGAGTAATATAATTGTTCTCTGAGTCAAGTTTGAATTTTGTGATCAATACCTTGGCATAAGAAAAACATTTGTGTGATTACTCGAGTTTCCAACTATTTTCTTATGCTTAACTCTTTGTAGGTGATATTGTTCTTTCATTGAATTATTTTTTAAGGTAATAGTGTGAACATGGATAGCTTTTCCATGTTATTCTCATGATAAAGTGTCACAAAAGTTGAACTAAAGTATTGTAGAACTTAAGACAACATTACTTAGGGTTTTTTTTTTTTTTTTGAAACTTAATTAGTAGATAACTTTATTAGAATGGTTGATTAATTGAATGTAGCGTTGATTATAGGTGAACTAGTAGAGACTTTGGCATTATCTCTCTCATTATCGTTTTTACTTGATTTATTATAAAAATCTTTCTGAGATAAAAGAAATGCTTATAAAATATAAACAAATTCAGGAAAGTAAACACACATAGGTCTAGGATATAGAGAAAACATACATAGACCTTGGAACAGACAAGGGGAAGGGTGTTATACAAACACAACACCTTATAAGATACCCTATTCTTCAAGTAAAGAGGTCTTATATAATTCCTATATTGTGGATCAATGTTGTAGCTCAACCACATTCTAGGGAGAAGATTTCTACAAAAGTATCTTTTGCTGAACCTATTATTTGTAAGCCTACTTTTGCAGATCTAAAAATTTATTGCCATAGGTCAAAAGTTTATAAATGGAGAAAAAGATTATATCTAAAGAGAGAGAGAATTTAGAGAAAAATTAACATCTCTTCCAAGATACCTCCAATTATAGATACACCAACAATAGAATACAAATATAGGAAATAATAAGCAAGAAATCGACATATCTTCTAAAGAGTTGATTAATAGTAAACCAAAAGGAGATGAGTCTAGTACTAGTATTGTTCATATTATTTCCAATGACTCTCTCCTTGATTCAAATCTTTGGTTTAAAAATGCTAATCAACTTCACACTCTCCATAGAGAAAATGATTTTCATCATACTTGTCAATTTTTTCAAAGGTTTTCTCTAATGGATAGTTATCAATTTATACCTTTGTTTATTCAAATGTTTAAATACAACATAAATACCCCATTTACATCTTATAAACATTTATGGCTTCAAATTGATGGGGATTTTGTTGTGCCTCAACAAATGAAAATCAAGCATTTGTTAGGATATTATGATATAGATTCCTCTAAACACTCTTGTGAAGACTTGATAGTAATACACCAAGAAGATCAAACGTTTAGGCAACTTCATTAGGTAGAAAAACTAACACCTACATATAAAAATAACACTACTCCTTGGATCTCTCCGGCCAACCTAAGAAGAAAGGATTACTTTGACCTTGAACCAAAGGACATGTTTTCCATTTTTCTTCTTCCTTTTGTTGTCCATATTTCTTTTATGTTAACTTTTAATTGTTTTTATAGGGTAAATCTTAACCTAACAAAGACAAGAAATGTTTTTTCTATATTCTTATCCCAAACAGATTCGAGGGGATACTTGTAAACTAAAACCATAATTTGCTCAACAAAACCTTAACCTTCCAACAACAAAATAAATCAGATAACCATGTTACCTCGACACAGACAAAATTTTGCATGTTTGTATCACCTGATCGAGGTACTTCTTCTCCCTGTTATATTTTTCCTTATTCTCCATTTTGTGTGGTGTTTCATTTACCTAACTTAGGAAATAATAACCACAATAAAGGTACCACACAACCTAAATTTTTTGTTTTACATATCCATCAACGTTTACACTTTTGCATTCTTCTTATGTTTGTTGTTTTTGTTAGGTGGATTCATGAACCAGACGGATCTTAAAGCATTCTTTTCACATAAGGTGGCACTTTAAACTAGATATGAGGACAAAACCTTTTGAAGTGAGGAAGTACACAAGAATAAAAGAAAGATGAATTGTTTGTGTTAATAATAGAATAAAACTGTATAAGATTTGTATGTTAAATTTCTATAGATTATTTTATAGATGCAACAAAGATATTCTAGAAACCCTAACTTGTCACACAAGTAAGGGCTTCTGGAGCACCTTAGAACAGTACACACGACCTCCTTAAGCCACCACACTCACCATAGTTAAGTCTACTTAACTAGAGTTATGGTAGCTTAAGGAGCAAGCTACCTTCATCTATAAATACTCTAAAATACTCTCATGTATTCAAATTTGAAAATTTTGAATGAAGAACTCTGATTTGAGATTCATTCTCTCCCAATCTCCTTTTGCTAGAGAGCCTCCAAGGCCTAGTAAATCCTAGAAAGTTGGCCAAATCTCTTTCTACTTTCTAGCACCAAAACTACTCAAATTCCTCAATATAACCTCTCATTCTTGGTGCAAACTCCTCTCCATTCAACTTCTACAATCCATCATCTTGGATTGCATCAAGTAAGGAAAAAAAAAAAGGCAAAAATATTTTGTTAAAAGCCAATAAATGTGTGGCTTTATTGTTTTTTAAGAAAATGTATGAATAATAGAAGAAGAATTTAAAGAAGACATACCTCTTTCCAAAGATGGAGTAATTAAACAAAAAAATTTATAAGGTTTAGGGTTTTGAATGTAAAAGTGATTTTATTTGAATGACCTTCATGGAAAGTATTATGATCAAATTGCTAAGGTTGACCAAGTATAATGTGTCCAATTTCCATAGGGATTATATCACATAAAATGCTTTCTTGGTAATTGCATATGTGGATTGGCACACTTGCTTGGTGTTTGAAAATTACATCATCATGTTGCATAAAATCTTGGTGTCTTTTATGCATTATTTATCACTGCTTTATAATATTTATGCATCACAATTTGTACATGTATAATCAACCAATTGTTTTCAAAAATAAATTACTTGTTTTTGTTCTCTGCAGACTTGTTTGATTCAATGTAATAACTGAAACTGTAGCGATAAGTGATATTGGGTGTTACATTGAATATTGATATATTTTGTATCAATTTGTATTAGTTACAGATTAACAAGATAAATTTATTCACAACTTAAGAAGTTTTCATTAATTCTAATATAATCAAAGTTTTTCTTAAAAGCATTAATTGATACTTTTGAATTTTGCACTTATTATGTACTTTGTAAAAATTTCTTTCCAGTATTTCTTGATCATAAAAACAATATGTTATTTTAAAAAATCACCTTTTGAAATTTGTTTAGATATTTGTTTCTTTTACAACAAATTTTGATATTTTCAAATTGTATTTTTGATTTACAAGACTGTGTTCTAAGATATGTGTATTAAATAATTTAATATATTTTTTTATATATAAAAAAAGATTCATTTTTTGTATCAGTGTATTTCAACTATAAAATCAATCTGTTGTTTCCGAAAAATATATGTTAAAATTCTTTCTGAATTAAAACAATTATTGGAGAAAACATTTCCAAGTACAATCCCCCCACTTGAACTTAACTTCCTCTTATTTGAGCAATAGGTATCAAGAGTTAGGGCTTGAAAGTTTATCAAGTTTTTGAAAAAAGGTTGAGTTTAAGTTACCATTTGGTTAAGGTGCGTTTATTAATAGACCTCCTATGTTTGGTGGTGTCAATTATGTAAGAATTAATGTAACAAGAGGGGGGTGAATTGTTTATGGGGCGTTTTTCGCAAATTTAGGTTAAGAATGAAGATTGATATTGATTTACATATAAAAGTATCAGATCAGCCAAGAAAACAGAACTGTTAAACCAGCTACCAGACAAACAACCAGTTGAAATTACGTTTTAAATTATTGTTTATGGTAGCAATGTTAAAATCACAATTCAATTAGATTTTAAATAAGTGAGGGAAAGAGAAGATCACACAATCAATTATACTGGTTCACTCCTTACCAGAGCTACATCCAGTCCCCAGAAAACCACTGGGTATTCACTAAGTAACCAACAACAAATTACAATCACACAACACTACAAAGAGGTGATCTTGATCCCACAAGAACACACACCCTCTTTGCCTTTTCACACAATCACAGTCAGTACAACCTATAACCTTACAGATTCAATGTTTTACAAGAATACAAAATGAAAAATATTTACAGGAATATAAAGAACAGATTACACCTGGAGTACAGGAAATCACAGAGCTCCTAAGTCACTTCTTGAACCACTTGCACAACCTTAGGCAATCTTAGCAAAGATTGAACCAAATCTCCCTCAAAGATCTTTCTTAATCTCACTTTCTCTGTGTTTTCAAATATGGAGGGCAACCAATTTTATAGCTCTTCAATCTAACTGTTTTAGTCAATTAAACACGAGCCAAAACAGATGTAAATCAACTGAAAACAGATTCTAATCAACTGAAAACAGATTTAACAGAATTTTGAAAAGCTGTTAAGAAATTCAAATATCAACCGGTTGAAATGTTGTTTTAACCGGTTGAATTGGTTTTGACAGTTAGTCAACCAACTCAAAAATAGTTTTGAAAACCCTCAAACAAGCTGGGTGTAAAACAATCGACTAAACCGAGAAATCAACCGATTGTTTTTCACTTGGCTTAGAAAAACACTTTTCTTTTTCAAAACAGATTGATTCAGTTGTGCATTGGTTTAAGAATGAACTTTACAAATTCTAAACAACCTAGAACTTGACCCAAACACAACAACACAAACATCAAGCTTTCTTCACATATTTGGAGGCATTAAAGCTTCATTTTCTACAAATTATGCTTTCTGGAAAGTTAGAATGAAGATCATTATGGAATCTATTGATATGGGTATTTGGGATATTGTGTTAAATGGTCTTTTTATTCCTATGCATGCTGTAAAAGACATAATTGTTATGAAAACATGGTCTGATTGGTCTAAAACTGAAAAGAAAAAGGGTCAATATGATTTTGTGGTAAAAAGTATTATTACATCTGCTTTGAATATGGATGAATTTTATAGGGTTTCTCAGTGTTGTTCGTCCAAGAAGATGTGAGACATTCTAGAGGTCACACATGAAGGAACTGAGGATGTCAAAAGAACAAGGAAACATGCTTTTATTTAGGAGTACGAGCTGTTTAGGATAAAATAGGAAAAAACCATAGTTGAGGTACAAAAAAAGTTCACAGACATAGTGAATCACTTGACAGGTCTGGGCAAAGTCTTTGACAGGGAAGAATTGAATATCAAAGTTTTGAAATGTTTCGATAGAAGTTGGCAACCAAAAGTTACGACAATCTCAGAATTCAAGGATTTGTCAAGACTATCTACAACAACTCTATTTGGAAAGCTGAAAGAACACGAGCTAGGGTTGAACAGGCTGAAAGAATAGGAAATCTTTGAAAAGAAAATCACCAAATTTCTAAAGAAGAAAAATCGTGAAAGGTTTCATCCTAGAAAGAGATATGTTTGTAAACGTAATGAGTCTAGTTCTGCTAACTATACTTGTTTCGATTGTGGTAAGCTAAGGCACATCAAAGTAGTATGTCCAAGCAATCAAAATAAGGAGAAATCAGATAGAAGAAAAGCATACAAGGGCAAAGACAAAAGAGCGTATTTATACAAAACTAAGGCAAATATTTCTACTGTAATCTTCAAGTTTGATCATCTACTCTTAGTTGAGAGAAAATGTGGCTTTAGAATGGATGGCCCTCCATCATATTGGTGGCTTTAGAAAAATTCATGCAGGCTTCCTTGAAAAATGAGAAAAACACTAAAGCTTCAATAAAAAATTTAAAAACACGAGTGCGACAGTCAGCGAAACAATTAGCAGAAAAACAAGAAGGAAGATTTTCAACCAACACACAAATCAACCTTAAGAAACATTGCAATGTCCTAGCATATGAAGGTATGGTGATTGAATTTCAAAACTCAAGCAATTTGATTTTAGACAATGATGAGTATCAAAATAAAAATAAAAAGAAAAGAAAATGAGAAACATTTGGAAGAAGATGAAAGTATCGAGGAAGTTGAACAAGAGAAAGAAGAGAGAAAAGAAGAAAAGATTATAAACTAGGGAATCGGAAAAAATAAAGAATTTGTTTATAAAAATGAAAAAGTGAAGAGAAAAAGAAAATTGTTTTGCAAAAAAGGGAGGAATAAGTAGTAAATGCAAAGATATAATAAATCTACCCCTACCAAGAAAGTCAAAGGATCCTAAGAGTTTCATAATTCTAGTATCCATAGGAAACCTTTTTGCACATAATGCATTATAAGATATAAGGGCCAATATAAATCTCATGTCCTTTTCCTTGTTGAAAGAGATAGGTAGAGTGACCATGAAACCAACCAACATGACTTTGTGAATGGCTAATGGGAGTATGCAACAACCATGTGGTATAATTGAAGATGTGATGGTAAGAACTGATAAATTTATATTTTCATATGGTTTTGTGGTTATGAATATTGAAGAAAGTAAGAAATCCCCTTTGATCCTTGGAAGGCCTTTCTTGAAAACTGCAAGAATGGTGATTGATGTTGATAAATGGAGGCTTAAATTAAAAGTCCAAGATGAAAAGGTTATTGTGAATATTTGGAAAAATATGCAGCAATCAAAACCTCAAGGGACATGTGATGCAATCCAAGGAGATGTGATGGAAGAGGGCCAAGCTCAACACCCCATGAAAGACAAGAGCCAAATCTAGAGCGTCTAGAGCCAAGTGGGGAGCGTCTAGCACAAGGTGGAGAGTGTCTAGCACAAGGCTCAACTCACCAATGCACCAATTCTAGCTCAACAAGAGACATGCTAAATGGATGGAGTTTCTTGAACAATTTCCTTATGTAATCAAATACAAGAAAGGGAGCACCAACATAGTGGCCGATACTATCTCAAGACGGCATGTACTCTTTTCAAAATTGGGTGCCCAAATTCTTGGATTTGATCACATAAGAGAGCTTTATCAAGAGGATCAAGAATTTTCATCCATCTATGCCCAATGTCAACATAGGGCACAAGGAGGTTACTATGTGGCCAAGGGGTATCTTTTTAAAGAAGGAAAACTTTGCATTCCCCAAGGCACACATAGGAAGCTCCTTGTCAAGGAATCACATGAAGGGGGACTCATGGGCCATTTTGGAGTTGATAAAACTCTAGATCTTTTG
>Ga0123341_1000380_pt1 | contig 25718 bp, 13 predicted proteins | sample Turbeapinknodule_FD_89959 | JGI IMG/M metagenome (GOLD analysis project Ga0123341, IMG submission 89959) | Root nodule microbial communities of legume samples collected from Mexico - Turtle bean Mexico pink nodule | ecosystem: Host-associated > Plants > Roots > Nodule | place: Mexico: Nepantla...
AAACGCGACAAATTTCAGGTCAAACGGATGAGTATTCACCCACGAAAAAAATCAAACAGTTTCGCACACAAACGAACCTTCCTTTCAGCTCTGGCAGTGATGAATAAAAAATTTATTGCCAATTCTGTGGGACGAATCTGGGGCTCAAATCTCAGCCAAAACTCGATAGACACAGTGACGAACGTCTGGTAAAAATTTCAGACCAACATATGCTTTTGTTCCACGCATATTTTTGTTATTTGTTTATGGATGTGTCTCCTTACTTGGATGCAAACAACATATGAAAGTACTTGTGTAAATTTTTTTGGTTTTTTCAACGCAATACGGACCCAGAATAAAATTGAAGAATGTAAGGCGAAATTTCGCAACTCTTGGTAGATGATAGCCTTGGTTTGCACAAAATTTCTAAAAACTTTTCCCGAAATAGTTTTTTCCTAAAATTCCCCATAAGAATCTCGGCTGAATTTTGGACAAAACGCGATAAATTTCAGGTCAAACGAATGAGTATTCACATAGAAAAAAATCAAACAGTTTCACAAACGAACATTCCTTTGAGTCTAACAATGATGAATAAAAAATTTATTGCGAATCTTGTTGAACGAATTGGGGCTCAAATCTCAGCCAAAACTCAGTAGACACAATGACGAATGTATGACAAAAAATTCATACCAAATTACTTAAGGAATAAGGCGTAGTAAGTTCTAGACCGAAAATGAATAAAACTGATTTTCCAAAAACGAATCGTCCGTTATCCTCACCTAAACCCACCTTAGTTAGTTGTCTTCATCAAAATTGCTTTAATTAATTGAGATTACTTAATTTTTGTATTCAGGAACATTAGGTTGGTATTAAAAAAATATTTAAATACAAATTATTGATCATTAATCATTAATCATGATATTTATAGATATTATATATATATATATATTTAAATTTCTAGGAAAATATTTATTTAATATTAAGTTTTCAGGCCAAAGCCAATTGATCGTATTGCTGGGTTTACTCTCAGTTCCCAATACATAATTTTTAACATTAAAAATGATAAAATTCTGTATCAATTTCCCTACAATAGGAGTTATTTTTTATTAAAAAGAACAGCATTTGTCGGTGTATTATTATGTCTGTGCAGAAAAAACGTATGAAGAACAAAAGACATCAAAAGTGCATTCATTAACAACTTTAACTGCTCCACGACATTGACATGTGAACAATCATAAGAAAAAGAGTTTAAACTTGATTTAGTGCAAGGCCCACCACAGATAACGGTAGCATGGTTTCTTCTTGAAGAGGAAAAAAAAAACGTTGTTATTATTATTATTATTATTACATTACAACCTTTCTTCCTCGGAATGACCGAAAACAATAAAGAAAAGAACAAATTTGCACTGTCAACATCTAAGTTAACCGTTATAAAGTGAATACAAATAATTTGGTACAAATCTTCACTAATGTCAGTGAAAATAACCTGATTCTAACATAATGGCCTAGATTCAAGATTTAGTTATCGTGCCCTTTTGAAAAATTTACCACCTTTTTTCACCATGGTTATCCCTGTAACACTGGATGAAAGAAGTGATTTGGTATCAGGGCTCCATCTCAACTCTTTCAGAGTGATAAACAAGGTTGCTAGTGCAGTAGAGATCTCAGAATCCTTTATGTTCTTACATGACACTACTCTCAGGCTCTGAAGCTCCTTCCATGAATGAACTACTAACTCCAAACCTTCTGTAGTTAGTAATGAACACCCTTCCAAATAAAACAACTTTACCCGCCTGAAAACAGCAACAAAACAACCATTGGGTCATACATAACCCCAGAGAAATAATAACAACAGCAAAACAATAAGAAAAAAGATAACAAACCGGTGGTTTCAAATAAGTTTCAAGTCATTCAAGTTCATTCTTAATTTGTTGCACCATAAGTTTCATATATATTGTGAGTGGAAAGAGCAGCACAATAACATAGAAGAACAGAACCACTCCAACAACATTGAATTCAAAAGTTAGTTGCATTTCACAAAATGAAGCTAAACCTGTTTGAAAGACATAGTGCTCAAATCCAATATTGCCAAAACAGGAGAAGGAAGAAAGTAAAAGTGTATGCTCTGTTTGGAGAAGCTTCTAAATAAGCAGTTACAAAACAAGAACTTGGAATGAATTGAGCTTTCAAATAGACTTCTACAAATTACATGTACCAATTTTAGCTAGTGGAAGAAGCTTATTCCATTTTCATCTCTACAAGAACTTTATGCAAACCATAACAAGTTGTATGTAGAAGAGAAGATGAAGATTACCTGCACATCATTGCAAAACAGAAGATGCTATTATCCAATCCCCAACAGTCCTGAAGAACAATCTCCCTGACAGCCCTGCACACCGAAAACAAAGCCGAAACACTCTTCTTATCCCGAAGTTGACATTTCTGCAAATGCAACCGTTCAAGAGCAGGGCAAGAACCCAAATACTCCTCCATCCCAGGACTGGAATCAATCCTCTTACAAGACTGAAACCTCAAAGTCTTCAAATTTTCACAAAAGGAGATAGCAGCAAGCCAACCACCATCCATCCTATGATCAGAAAACGTCAACTCCTCCAACATCAAACAACACTTCCCAATGGCCTTAACACCATCAAAACTCCCTTCGCACCCACAAAGCTCCAACCTCACCAGCCTCTTGCACCCCTGAGCCAGAATCGTCAACCCAATATCAGAAACCACCGAACTGTAGAGCCCATCAACATGCCCAACGAGTTTCAGAATCTGAAGATTCGTACAGGCCGTGATCCCGCGCAAAACGTTGTCGCTGCAGCACTGCAGTTCGAGTTCCTGCAGAGTGGGGCACTCCTCCGCGACGCTCAGCAGCCCCATTTCGCTGGCGCCGATGACGTGGAGGCGGCGCAAGTTAGGGCACCCGGCGGCGAGGGTGGCGAGGCCGTTGTCGATGACTTCGACGGGGAGCATGTTTTCCTCGCAGAAGCACCAATTGGGGGAGAGGTCGGAATGGAGGTGCACGGAGAGGAGGCGGTGGCTGAGAAGAACGGCGGAATTGCGAGGGAAAATGAAGGCGGCGGAGAGCAAATCGACGTGGTTGAGGTTGGGGAAGCGGTGGATGAGTCTACCGGAGAGGAGGAAGTTCCAGTCGGAGATTGCGAGGGAGCGGATGAGACGGCCTTGGAGATTGAGCCAGCGCTTGCAGACCAGAGCATTGGAGTTTCGCTGAGCAGGGGAGTCGGAGAGGAGTGCGAGGATTTTGAGGAGAATCTCGTCGGAGAAGAGAAGAGTTCGGTCGGCGACGGCGGGGAAAGGAGAGAGAGTGGGGTTGTGTTTGGCGGCGAGGCGAGGAGAGAGAGAGTGAAGCTTCATTGCCATGACCATTTGGTTTATGGGTTTGGATTTGGTCCATAGCTCCGACCATGGCTTCTTCAATGGCGGAGTGGGAGTGGTAGGGTTAGGGTTATCGTTCTCCGATCGAAACGGCATCGTTCTGTTTTGTTTGGTGCTTTTTGGAAGGCCACAACGGTAATGAATGAAGGAATGAAGAATATGTGTAGAGAAAGTGAAGAGAAGAGAAGAGAAGATTGGTTATGTGTGTTTGTCTTGTTCTAACGGCATTTAAAATTCGGATTCAATTGAATGGGTCACAGAAGCCACCAATGGAGGAGTAATAACCAAGTAAGGCCTTTTCACTTCACAACTAACTCTTGTTACTTCTTTATAATTCACCCTTCTTCTTCTTCTTTTTATTAACCATGCTGTTTTCTCCTACTCTAATTTTCCCAACCAAATCAATAAATATAATCCACACAATACATTTTTAAATTACATCTATTATTTATTTCAAATTTAAACATTAAAATATTCTAAAATATTAATGTTCTTACAAATCGGATTTCTTTTAGAGTGACTTCTTTTGTTTTTGCTTCCGGTCTTCACGATCTCTAGGTGTGGTGATTTCTGATTAAATGAGGAGAACTTGTAAAGGCACTCTGACAAATCAAGTTAGTCCGAGTGTAATATGCCGATGAGTCGAGAGAGAAAAATTACTTCAGATGTTTGACTTCCTCTTGTATTTATACATTTTGGATGAGCCTCAATTGTTATGGATCCGCTCGTGAGTCTAAAAAAGGGCCCAATTGTAACTTTAATCACGTTTTACAAAATAAACTGGTTTAATTATGATTAACTAAGGTTTTATAGACTCTGTTTAGATTAAATAAAATTGAGTTCCTTATAGATATTTTGTATAAAAAATATAAGAGATGCTAAAGTTTTTCCAATGGTAAATTTTGTTTGAGTAAGTTGTTCGATTATTTTATGTTATTAAAATTGCTTGTAAAACCTAATGAATTCATTATTTTAAACATCAGATGAATTTGACTATTCCCTCAATAATTATAATACGTTTTTTAATAGATTGGTGGCAAAACATATTTATATTCAATATTATATATAAGTTGTGTATATTTAATATAAATAAGCATTTTAACTCTTATCACATCTGTTCAACAAGTCATGCCACTGTTTCCTAGCTAAAAATCAATGACTAAACCCTAGAATTTTCATTTTGGAGCTAATTTCACTTATATAGTTCCTAAGAATTATAAAATAAATTGTTTATCAAATGTGAATTGTGTTACCATTTAATTTTTCATAAAGTAGTGAAATTTAAATTTAAATATTTAACAAATTAATTGCTGATAAAGATATTTAAAAACCATTCATGAGCTAACACACCTATATTTGAGATAATATTTGGCTTAGTGAAAAGAAATTTAATTAGTTATCAATTAAATTACTTGAAACAATACATAATTCGATTTAACTTAGAGACAACAGATTTACTACATTTTATTCATCAATTCTTTTTTTCACAAAATTAAGGGCATTTCTATTTACTTTCTTAACATTGAAAATAGTCTACTTTCCGAAATAAAAAATGAGACAATTTTATTGTAGCTTCATAAATTTTATCTCTCACTCAGATAAAATTGGAATATATTTAAGGAATAGTTCCAGACACAACCTTATCTACTTATTTACATCAATTAAATAAAATATTTAACTGAAAATGTATAGATCAGGGTTAAACTTGCCCCTCAAACACCATACAACAAAATAAAATTTAAAGCATATAATTATCAGATAATGGACATGATTAAACAAAGAATAAAAAAAATACAGTTTCATAGGGTTTGCAGCTGCCATAAATAAAGCAAATTACAAAGGATCAAGAACGAGGAGCAGCCATCTGCATCTTTTTTATCCTGTCTCCCGTCCTCACCATGCTGCACATTCAGATATCAATAATGAATAATGATACATTGAGAATCCACCATTTTTATATAACCACATTACAACTCTCAATACTATTATTTTAATAATTTTTCATATCATTTAATTACAAATTTATCTTTTATTATATATATTTATTTCTAAATTCATCCCATGAAGAGTAATATATAACTCTTGGATTCGTCAAACCATCATTTTTCCAATAATATAGTCAAGATTGGGGATCTAGGTTGTTCATCCATTTTATCCAATTTTGAGATATTTTAGGGTTTACAGTCATCAATAAAATAATTTCCTTTCTTTCCTATATTTTCTTTGATTATACTTTGAGTTCATAAAACCTATTTATACTTTAGTATAGTGCAGTTCTTGGAAGCTGATTGCTGAAATGATAATAATCTAGGTCTATTGTTGAAAGAAATACCTAGTATCATGCGGAGTGATGAATATCCACTGTGATCCATGCGCCTCCGCAAAATCAACTAGAGTGTCCAAGCTGATTTTTCTGCTTACTGCATCCTGAAGATTAAATCCAAATTCCACCTTAGAAAACTCAACAGATTTCTAAATTTTATATAAAACAAAGTATAAAGCATATTTATCAATCATGGAAGGTAGCTAACCTCAAACACTATAGCAGTATGGTGCATAGCTTATATAATTAAATATTAAATACTAAATACAAATAACTGCGCAAAGATTAAAAAAATACTAAAAAATCTGTGTTTCTCAATAACGATAAAAAGTTCAAGGTTTTGGTACTAAGTAAGCATACAGGTAAATAGAAACAAAGAATGTCGTGAATAATATAAGACATGGAGAAAAAAAATGGGGGATCAATGGGTATGGGTCTAGTACAAACCGGATGCAAATCGTCAAACAACTATATGAAGCTTGTGTTGCCCAACTGGTTGGAAGATAAGAAGTTTGTGTTGAGATTATTTGTATAATGGTTGAGACACCCTGAAGTGTCTCATTTTATTTTATTTATTCTTTTGCTAATAAAAAAAAAAACAAAACTACATACATCTAAAAATGGCCAAGTAAGCAACCAAATTATAGCACTATTATTAACTATATGAAGGTTAAAAGTAATAATCCTAGATTAGTAGCAACAAACAATTTTACCATGAAGACATCAAATTCGTCCATTGCCCTAAAAGGGGCCTCTGTCATTTCATGAAGCGCCAACGCAAAGCACAATGTTGAAAAAGAACGCTCCCCACCTAATTATAAAAAAATATATAAAAAAATATACAAATACTAAGTAAAATCACTAGTGGAATGGATGACTAAATCATGTACAAAAACAAAGCAATGCATATGTAAACAGATAACTTTTTTTTAACCAAAGAAATAATGCTATTGCATCACTATACAGGTTGCAACCTAACCAGGTTAGCACTACAACCTGTACCAATCATGCAAACAGATCATTTATTTACATTGCATTAGTTACAAATAAGACTGAAGTAGTGAATATAAGTGGGAAATACTCTCACCTCACATGCTAATTTTGTAAGGTTAACACTCAAACTCAAATGTTAAGAAAAGTTTATCCTAAATCTGTTATTAGGTCACCTATCATTTTATACAAACACTAAACCCGTTAGTGTTGGCCGTGAGAGGATGTATAGAAGAAAAACTGAAGTCCAACATTGACAAGAGATTAAGCTAAAGCAGAGCTCGGATGTGAGGGACAACTCTCACTTTTGTAGAGTTAAGTTAAGCCCAAATGCAAAGACTATAATTTCCCCTGGCATAAAAGATATAAACTTATGCAATCTATTAGAAGATATTAGGGTAACAAGTTTTACTAGCAGTGAGTTTGGGCCTGAACAAGTAGTACTAGTAGTAGTAATGAATGAAATCCATACAAACACGTGAATGAGGTAATAGTAATTGATAGAAACATCTTAATATCTAATTTGTTGGTACCCTTCATCTTTATTTTCCCTTTTCCTGGGCTAAACCCTAAAGTTTCAACATCAACACATAACTGTTTCCCTCAATCATCTGCCTTGAAATTAAACGACAACAAATAAACCAATATATATATATATATATATATATATATATATATATATTTCATCCTATGATGGCAGCATATTCATCACTATCCTATATCGAACCTGAAAGCCCCCTAGTATCTCGAACGGCTCTGTTTGATGCATCTTGTGGCATTTGTACCTAAAAATAATAAATAAATTAAAATAAACAAAGGAAACAATTTAGGTCACACGCACTGAAGTCCGAGAAACACATTTATACAGGTACAAACTGAAGGTTGACATAACACGAATTAGTATTTGTTCACTTCACAAAAAAAATAATAACTATAAAAATTTTGCTTATTTGAAAAGGGAGGGTAAAGGATACTGCAAAGAAATATATATATCACAAACAAAGTAATTTTACCTCAATCATTAAGGTTTTCTGTTCATAATTAACTTTGATAAGTCCACTAATCCCCTTCTTTCTCAAATGGCCATTAAATCTGAGGATGATTTAAAGAAGTCAAGGTTAAAAGGAAAAAAAAAATCTTGTGACAGTAACAACAAGGCATACTTCCAAGAAAGTTGGTGCTTCAGATATGTTGCATTTCTCTGAAACTTTCTCGTTCGTAACTCCAAAGCTCTCTGGCAAGCCTGCAACAATATAGAAAAACTTACTCCCTAAAAAGCATTAACCAAGAACGTCACCTCATCAAATGTCTGCATCAAATGAAGAATGAACAAGTAAAAGAATTCTATCACACTTGAAAAGGGATATTGAAAAACTAAAAGCTATTTTCTGATAATAAGAAGGTGGATTAAGTGTATATATACTATATAGGGACACTAATCATAATACTTAAGGCTATAATCTAGCTTTCATAAGTGCAGTTAGAAAAAAGGGGAAATTAATCTATCATGATTACAGTTAAAAATAATTTGGCAATCAGGCAGCAAGATGAGAAAGATGGATGTGTCGGAGGTAACCGATTGGGTCATCATTCTTTTGAAGAATAATTTGGTTGGCTGGGACAAGTGAAGAAATGGGTCCTCCTCAAGAAAATGGGGTTCCGGGGGCAGGGGGAGTTCAATAGTCTATATTTCTTGTTTTCCATTTCTGCAAGGAGATGTGCTCCAACCATTGTTCATATATCATCATTGCTTCCCAACAATAGTCCTGTAACAGGGATTTATCTCTCTGTTTTAGCTCATTCAACAATTTTGTCTCGCAGTTGTTCTATTCATAATTTTGGGTCCCATCACGTGGGACAATGCCAGGTGGACCTTATTTGTGCTGAAATTTAATTTATATAGTAGAAGAATAGGATAGCAAGGATCGGTATCCATCAAAAGAACAAACTAATCCAAAAGATAAATATTTTGGGTGAATGCAAACAGGTGGCTTTATTTATACCTAACAAATGCCCACAAAATTGCATTTATGGAAAAGAATAAATAAAACCAAAAAATACATACATCCAATTTCTGTTGAAGGGTTTTGTAAACTTGCTGCCTTTTCATAATCTTACGCTCTTTTTTCTTATACAGCATCCTAAGATCATCGATTGATTCAGAGTACCTAAATAGGGAAACCAAAATGAGAGAAAATCATAATGCAGACATACAAACAGAACTCCTGCTCGAGCATAGCAACCTGACAAAATAAATAAATATATTAATGTCAAACCTTTGACTCTCGCGCATAAGTGTCTGATTAAGTCTTCCTAATTGAGAACTGATTTGCTCCGGGGTATTCCCATCACAACCTCCTAATGAATCAAGTTCATTCTGAGAGCATATTATGGAAGCCTTTTCAACGCTTTCCTGCAGTTTGAACCAAGGTTGGTATCAGCAAGATATAGATACTAATATATCTTTTATGATTTAGATTACTGAGTTATCCAATAATGCATGAGTAAATCCCAGAACACATAGGATTAGTGAAGTTAACAGCAGATTTTTTTCATGCACACAACACTTGTAATAATAAGCAAGGTAATCTTTCCATTCATCACATAATCTTGTTTATTAACGGTTAAGCAAAATATAAAGTATAAAATCCGGGATCTACAGAAAAGAATCTAAAGGATAGTACAAAAAAAAGCTCTAGTGCAGATTGGAGATGGCAGTACATATGTCTAAGATGCTTGCTTTTTTTCTCTATCTATTAGAAACGTTTGAAAAGTACACTTCTTATGGAAGTTTCGAGTATCCAGCTGGAGCAAAATCCCCAAAAATATAGCCATATTTCTCCCTACACAACTAACATTGGGCAGGTTTGTTTCCTTATCTTCCAAAAAGGTTTTGATTTATTGGGTTTCTCAAGGGTCCTTTCTTGACCAATATGCAATGGGAATGCCTTGCTCTTCTGAGCTTTCACAATATTTTTTCCAACACTTCTCTTTCTCTCAGTTGCTACAGGAAGAACATTGATCTTCTCATGGATAATGACATATGAATAAGAATAGGGCTTGCATTACAGCATGAGGAATAAAACAATATTTATATGAATTGGGATTTGTTTACATTTTGGTATTTGTAGCTAATTTGGGGATTTTTAATAATTTCATACTTTAGGATTACAAGGCTGTCAATATGGGTTAGCTAGGCAGTGGCAGTTTCCATGACACATGCAATATCAAGTGGATTTTCAGGTTTTCTGATGTCCAAATATTTCCTAGATAAGGTGCTATCAACACAAGAAAAAAAAGAATTAAGCAGAATGCAATCCTGCATAACTTTTAGTTAATTTCTACTTCAAATTTATATAGTGGAAAAAACTGTAAGTAATTGAATTCTTCTCATTTTAAAACACTTGAAATAAGTTAGAGAAGAAATTAAAATAGGAAAGAAATTCTTAATGTACACCCTAGAAATAAATTATTGAAATAAATACAATAATTAATAATAACTTATTGTACTTGTAACCCTACAATATCTGAATATTCACAGTAATTAATAGTATCTCCTAGTATCTAAAGAGAAACATTTTAGTTTTAAGATGCTAAATGGTCCAGTTCATTGACCACATACTTGCTTTCGCATCTAATAGAAAAAGTGATAAGCATATAATGATAGTTCAGTCTAAAATATTTACATCACTAATCTTAACCAATATGCACCTCGCGCTTCTTTGTAAGCTCCTGAGAGTGGTTCTCTGCCTCCTCAATATCAAGTAGGACCTTGTTTTTCATGACACCCTCGTAATGATCCTTTGCCTGTAAAATGTTTTTAAGAAGAAAAAAAGACAACGCAATTTAAAAAATAAATGGGTAGAAGATATTTTCAGGTATTCAATAACAAAAAAAAAACCTTTTTTGCAGAACCCATTTCTTTTTCAATTTCTACAAGTTCACTCTCAGCTTTCTCCAGGGCAGCAATTTCACCATTCGCTGATTCTACATTTTATGGCATCCAATAGAATATGCATCACATAACCTTTCTACAATTCAATAAACAGAACTGCAGATGATCTCACTGACATGAAACGAATAACTCGTATTATATCATACCACACAGTTTGTCAAATTTTACTTTAAGATCATCTGCTTTTCCTGCTGCTTCAAGCCCCTTTTGCTGACGGCCCTCTAGCAAAACTTGTTCTTCTTCTATTTTTTTCCGGATCTCCTGGTGTTCAGTAAGAATAAAACATCATTTCAACTGAGAAACAAAATATCAAATTTGCAATGTCTTAGGAACCAGTAGCAGGTTTTAAAAGTTTTGCACCCTATCGTGTCTCTAATAAACTTGAATCAATCAGCCTTATGAAGCTTTGTTAAAATTTACAGCACAACTCATTCTTAACATTTGATGGATTCAATTATAAGTCTCTTTCTAATATAAAAATTGATTATTGTCTATATTAACAAATGACTTGAGATCAGTTTGCCTTGGGGTTTCAACTCTCTCTGGCCCTCTGTTCTTCTTGTTACCTGCTGTTAGCAGAGGTGTAGGGCAAAGGACACAACCTCCTTAAAGTTGCATCCCCCATCCCACACCCAACCAAAAAAAGTATGAAAAGGAAAAAAAAATAGTTTTCACTGCATGTTTGTGCCTTCACAAAATTATTAACACTACTGCTTAGAACAAGTAGAATGTCTAGTTGAAGAATGGAATGGATGATAGAGAACAAACTGAAATCTCTTCAACAAGCTCATCAACAGAGGACAAAGGTGTTGCACTATTTTCAGCGGTGTGCAAATGCATTTCTTCCTCCAGAGCTAGCTTCTTCGAAGTAAAACTTTTACCAGCAATTACACATTGTCTCTACAAAGAAAGAAAACAAAAACAAAAAGGCATCAGATCAAGCACACATCACCGGTACATGTTAAAAGGTAATAATGAAGTTAATGATTCTTTTCTTAAAAAATAAAACATAGTTTTATCTTATCCATTTTAGTATTTTTTTTAAAATATTATTTACATTTTAGAGGATTTAGAATTTTACACAAGGAAGATTTTTAAGTCCTCTTCTCAAGATATGTTCTTTTTGTGGTCATGTAGCAGTCATGGTTGTAGCTTACCATTGGAGTTAGTTCTCAGCGATTTATTTAAGCATGAAGCAGAGTTTTATCATGTGGTGTTATCAATTCTTTCCTTCAAGCAATATGATATTGCAAAAAAATAGAAGGTTTTTGAAGAAAAATATAATCTAATAATACAAAAATTTACCTTAATAGAACTCATATTTTTGTCAAGTTCCTCCAGCTTGACTTCTGCCACTCTTTTATTTCTTTTACATTCATTGGCAACCCTTTGTTCATCAGATGCTTCAGCATGAAGTTTCTCAATCTCATCTTCAAAAGAACCACAAAGACGACCAGTTCTTTGCCTCTTATTTGGATGAAGAACAGTCTGCACTGGACCTCGAGAAAACCTAAAAAGAACTTAGATTAGGAAACACAGTTCCAACTTGTGGGCCATGGCTTGAAGATACACACGTACACAAGAAATTTTCATCAGTCTGAAGCTTTGATCCATACTGCTACGTACTAAAACTTCTGTACTGAATTGACAACAGGGGTTGGAACTCATGCTGAAGCATTTGGTTGAAAGAAAATGGAACATATCATCACAGATAAGTATTGTATTTCAACATGTTAGAAGGGCCTAGGAGCATGGCTGTAACAGGACTGAATCCCAAAAAGCTTTTCTTATTGAGGTTCTAAGACAATATCAAGGAACACTGACTGATCACACGTTTTACTAGAAAGACAGCAGCTATATAATATCCAAGATAAATAATCTTGTCTTTTTCATATAAAGGAGTAGAGGGTAAAAAGATTGGAAAAGGAACCCCAAACACTGAGAGGTGAATGCAAGAACTCTCCTGCCAAGGACTCGAGTTCACAATGAGGAAAACCCAAGTTCCACATTAACTAGAAATAGTGACAAAACACAGTATATAAGTGAGAAAAACCCTCACCACAAGCTAGTTTTGTAGAGTTGAGTTAGGTCTAAACCACTTTGTAAAATGATATCAGAGCCTATCCTAGATTCATTGAAAGGGTCACTCACCATGTTATCCATATACCAAGCCATTTCACTCAAATGTGTTGTATAAATATGAATTGCTAGTAAATAACAGTATCTATTTACAGAAGAAGTTGTGCATGCAGGACACTGAATTGCAATGTCAATTAGTAGTGACTTACATTCTACATCCATTTGCTGTGTAGACCTCCTTCAAATTGTGGATCCTTCGTTCAAAGGCAATCACTTTCCCAACTTCATAATCCTTGACTAGAACTTGTCTCTCAACACTTCCCTAGAGAAGCAATAAACATATTAAGTGGAAGACAAAAAAATAATCGAGAGGGTACATGGTGGTTTCAGGGTAAAGAGAGAAGTTGGTTCTATCAGTGGCAGAGCAGTTATCATACTTAGTATACTATCTTTCAGTTTTCATATTGCAAGGAGCAGTGCTCCATTCCATCATTGTTTAAGTTCTTTCTTCTTCATACTATTTCATAAAACTTTCACTGTGTTAAGGACATTATTCTTCAGTGGACTATATTAAATCCAAAAGAAAAACAATAAAAATGATACAGACTCAGGTATTATAGTGTCCAAATCCCACATCAAGCACTATAAGATGCTTGGTGGAGTATTTAAGCATTGATTCTTCCGCTTAAGAGCTACATTTTTAGGGTGGGGGTCCCCCAAGCGCTGCTTATTTATTGGTATTAGAGCTGGTTGTCGATGCTTAGGAGCAGTGCTGTGATAGGGACCTAGTATTATAGATGCCTAAGCCCCGCATCAAATAGTATGGGATGTTTGGTAGAGTATTTAAATGTTTCAAGCACTTAGTGAACTCCACCAAGCATCTCATACTACTAAATGTGAACTAAGGCACCCCACAATAACCAAGTCCCTACCAAAAGCTCTTGTTTCCTACATTCATGCTTAAGAGCAGTAGGCTGACATCCTTACAAAACCAGGCTCAGTTTATTATAGTCCGGGTTCTCAGCACTTCTCACCTCTCACTCTAATTTGGAGGAGGAATGACAGTATACATACAGCTTATGTTTGAGCACATGCTTTAATATCTCTCTCTATATGTATTTGTTCATTAAGTAGCTTACAACTCAGCGGAGCTAATTACTCTGGCTACTACCACCTGTCTCTCTCTGTTACAACTACATTGTACTACATACACTGAGCTTTTAGTTTAAGGAATCAGAACTTCAATAATCATTTAGCAGTTTTATTTTCTGTCTCATTTTCTCTGAATCTAAAAATTCTTTAGTACCTAATCACTATTGTTAAAAATATGAGAAATATTTAATGATTTTATCTCAGAATATTTTACAGTATCTTAGATAATCAGTTAAGATTTATTCTTCTTTTATACTTTATAATTTGTTTCCATATTTAATTAGGATCTTTATAATTATACAAAATATCTTATTACAATCACATTGAATAGAATATGATTTATATGCATTATTTTATCATATATACAAGAAAAAAATCTCCTATAATTATTTGTATTTATTTCAATTAGCTTATACAAAAAAGGACCCATACACAGTTATCAACTTGCATTTATTTTTCTCTCTTTCAACATTTTATCAAAGTGGTGTCATCCTCCATGACCTGTTTTATTACTATTGCGCTGTTGAGTTCCCAAAAAAGAAAAAAGTGGCACTGACACATCTCTATTGTGTCCTGGTCTAGCTTTTCACTTTGATTCGCAACTGTCATACAACATCGCTGACTTTTTTTGTGACACACCCTACACTCCACCTTTCAAATGCCCAGACTCTATCTATGTCCAAGATGCAGTGGCACCAAATTTGTACCAGATGCACTAACCCTGACTTCACCTTATATGCCCTAACCTTGTTTCTATCCCAAAATTCGTTATCAAACTTAGTTTCAAGTTTGAGTCTCCAATAATATTAGGTTGATGTTTCCAAATGTGGTTTTGAGAAGGACGGGTCTGGTTTGCTCGCCATGAATTTCTCTCAAGCTAATAAACATTCCATCAATCTGACTCTGACTAAGTTATTTTTCTCTCCACCTATTATTGACTATAGTGGAGCTCAATTTTTGTGTTTTTTTTAATTTGCAGTGAATTATTTTGTTGTGACAAGCTAAATCTTAGTTAGCATAAACTTGAGGAGGAGAGTTAAAAATATGAGAAATATCTTATGATATTATCATAAAAAAAAATTAGAGTATCTTATAGACGATATCTTAGGATGCATTTTTCTTTTACATTTTATAAATTGTTTCCTTATTTAATTAGAATCTTTATAATTACAGGGATATCGAATTAGCATTAGAATATGATTTATAGGTATGTCATATCATGTATATATGAATAAAATATCCTAGAACTATTTGTATTTATTGAAGTCAACTAATATCAAATAGACTGAAGTCCATATACACAGTTTTCAGAATCCCGTGCATCTATTTTTCTCTCTTAGCCACCCAATATGTAACACTTCTTTAAAAGAAACCAATAAAAACAGTCCTTTACACCAAGTAAAAGCCAGGAGCATAAAGTTATGAAGCAACTGCTCATCCAAAAAAATCTCTTATAAAGATTTGTGAATTGCATATTGCCCACACATGCACCAAAGCCAGACATAATTGCAACAAGAATTTGGCTTCTTTTTCATCTCTCACATATAGTAAAGATAGTCAACAAACACCAGCCAATAACAAAAGGGAAAACCCAACACTCTGAACATGCAAAAGAAAGAATTCCACACACACAAAAAAAACAGTTATAGAACAATCTACGAAAAAATGTGGCTAACTGGGGATATATTTAATATGCAAGAATAATTAATTTTGGAAATGATTGATGGAGAGCTTAGAAAAGATAACTTCAGATAGAAGAGTTTATAACTGAAAAGATTTAAAACAAGGATAAGATATCCTCCCACTCCCAGAATAACATGTAGGAAAGAATGGGAAAGAACAAAATAAGGAAAATATAAACCAAATGAACTGTGATTTCCTTTAAATAAGCAATCAATATTCATTGAGATAGAACATTATTTTCAGGAAGCAAATATTAGTCAATTACCTGATCCACTAGGACATTAATCACAGTGTGATTCTCACATTGTAAGACAGAAAGAATTGATGGATGTTCTGTATCAGGAAGCAGATGTTGTGGTATCGTCAACCTATGCACCAGAAAGTAAAAGAATATGACCACAACCAAAAATATGAAACACAAACTAAGACAGGAACAGGCAAACGGATATGGAGCTAACAATGTACCTTGGGATTGAAAAATCATAAATAATAATTTGAAGGTGACCATAGTTTGCTTCCTTCGCACATTGTTTCAAAAGACGACAATCCGCATGATTAGTCACTATAAAAGAATTGAGCAATCTCCCAATAGCATATTCAAGGGCAAGTGCCCATTTATTGCCATGAAGAAGCTTCTGTTAAACCATAAAAACAATCCAACATAATAATTTGAATAAGTAATTGACATGCAACACCTATTTATCAATATTAAGCAACTCTGCTAAATAATAAAAAGCAATGCCAAGTAATACAATCTAGTATGGCTTATTAACTGCGAAACCAACCACAATTTAATTAATTGACAAGGCTAAGAAATAAACTTGAAAATGGCATTACATCAATGAGAAAACTTGGGATAGATAGCATTAAGCATGTAGTCACACCTTTGTAAAGATTAACTAACAACCAGGGAACTGAGAATATATAAGAATTTAGAAGGAAATAAAATAGAATTACAGAGCAGGAGTCCCCCATGTCCTAACTGTATCAAGGAAAAGAGAAAAATACCAAACCTGATACCTATAAACCCCACAGAAAAACCAGGTGCATAAACCCAAAATGAAGCAAATAAACCATCTTATCCAAATATGAGAAACCAAGAGAAAAATATTGACAAATGAGATTAAAATTATATAGTTATATTATATCAGTGTCTTCATTTATTTCTTCCACTGAGAAGAAGGCAACACAGCTAACCAAAGAAAGACGCTTAATTTCATTCAAACCAAAAGACTCTGCATATGCCGGGAAAGCAATATGTAATATATGACAAAAGGGATTACATGTTATATTACCAAATGGGCACCAATTGGACCAATTGGAGGCATCTTAAACCTTTGGTGGTGCCTCTCAATTATTTGTAACAAATTGATTACTTTGCCTCCTCCAAAAACAGTAATCTGCTTCCAAAAAGATTGTCAAAGCCATGAAATACTGTTCTTATCAACATTAAAGCAAGGAATTTTACAAAAATTTATTCAGTCTATTACATCTGATGGAAATGAACAAAATACACAAAAGCAAAAACTAAAAGCAACATTTTAAGCTTCATAAAGAACTGCAATATTTGTTATACCTTATTGTTTTGATGTTGTTGAAGATCACGGATTCGACACATGATAGCATGGTGATTTTTTTCATGATCATGAATCTATGAAAAGGAAATGAATTATACACAAGGAATCAGCTTTCTTACTCAAGAAAATGAGTACATGCATGACATCCATCCATATATATAGACTCTTGATAGACTTAGTGGCTGGAGACAATTTGCAAGGCTATATTAAATGAGTCCAACTTCGTATACTAATTTCCATGAACACTGAACAAATTCTAACATTACATACTATCCCCTAAGTGCATTTACTAATTTCCAATATTTAGAATTCCAAAGAACCCCCTCCGACTGACTAGCACTCTGACAAAGTAACAGCTTTCAGACAAATTCATAATCAGATTTATTGCATGCTTGGTTTATCTTATTTTAAGGAAACAATAACTTTTTATCAGCTCCCTAAATAAAAAAAGCCCATTAAAAGGCACACATTACAGAAAGTTTAGTGTTACAAGAAAAGGTAAAGAACATGTAAAAATTCTGAAAATTTAATTGAAATTAGAAAATCAAAACCGTAAAAAAAATGTGTTGACGAGCAACCAAAGAGAGAATAAGGATTACAACACAATTTAAAAGCATTAGTAAACAGCACACCTTATCAGCTATCTTTTGGATTTCATCATTTTGCCTACGTATGCTCTCCATTAAAGAAGCATCTTCTTCTTTCAATCTGAAATGACCAAGGATAATTAAAAACTAGAACTTCAAATCCCAAGTAAAACACAAATATGAAAAACCACACAAGTAAAATTATAACCCCTTAAGCTTTAACTCAGCTGCATGAACCTCATCTTTAAGCACCTTCAGTTTCTCCTCCACGTTAGATTCTTCAGCCTACATTATTATGAAAAATAATAGGAACTGAAGCTTATTTATAAAAAAAAATGGCATTGCTATCAAATACGAGCAATTCAAATTGATGAAGCAGATCAAAAGTTAAAACCAAAGTACAACCAAAAGGAAAAGTGATAAACATTACAGAAAATGATACTGAAAAGAAATTGAAAAGTAACAACTAACAAATAGGTAGTTTAAGTTGAATATGACATGTGTCAATAATCAATAATTAAATATATTATAAGCCATAACAAAGTGCCAACCAAAAAACACCACACAGTTTTCCCCCAATCCAACCCCTCCGGCTGAAAAGAAGAAAGCCCAAGGAGCCACAGTTAAGGCAGGCTAAGGGTGGCCACAACTAGAGCAACTTTCCAACACACTCTCTCACATCTAGGGCTATGGGACAAGAACATGGCAATGCAGGTGACCCAAGAATAGACATACAACAGACTCTAATATCATCTAATAATTTGGGCTTAGAGCCTAAACTCAACCCCAAAAGCTGGCTTACAAGGTAGTAAGGTGAGGATCCAATGAAGGCATCCCAGAGAGGTCGCAATTAAAGCACGTCAGAAGTGACCACCAACCACAACAACTTCAGAACAATATCCAGATTTAAATAAAAAGATGTCAAAAAGAATCGAAGGAACCAATGAACAAAGCAAAGTGTTTCACTGAAAAAAAGAAACGAGCTGAAACTTGAACAAAATTAAATAAAAAAAAGTATTAGCATAGATATAGAGTAAGGAACGAGAACAATAAACTGAAAAAAGTATCACTTGGAGAACCTGAGTATTTTTTGCATGCTGCTCGCGAATGTCCTGTACTTGTTGTTCAAGCATTTTAAGTTGCCGTACCATCTTCTGTATGTTGCTAGTTTTGCTTTTGCAGTCTCGCTCAAGTTCAAATGCCTCTTTCTTTGCCTTCATGGAGGAATATGCATTTGCAACAGACAGAATATGAAGTACGAGTAATGAAAATCAAAAGCAAGATAATTATTGAAATATAAAATAATCATCTGTAGTCTCCCTTGAGTTCTAAAGCATCTTTCTTTGCCTTTAAGGAGAAAGATGAATTTGCAACAGACAGAATATGAAGAAATATTAATAAAAATCAAAAGCATGAAAATGATTGATGCATAAAATTAGTCATACTATAGTACAGAGTCCAAGAGAAATCTATAAAGGCTCTGCAGGTTTATCATAGGAAAAGCAAAGGGTCAAAGTTGTAACATGTTAGTTGGTTTTGTTATTTTTCTGTTATTTATTTTATTGTAATTCATATAGGTAGATCTTTTTGTGTGTAAAGGGCAGGAGGGGAGCTCCTTTGGGGGTATACTCATATACCTTTGCTCTAGGGTGATTCTAGCCTTTCTTTCAGCAATAAAGAAGCATATTCAATATTTTTTTTCCTTGTTTGGGGGTTAATATTTTCTGGCAGGAAGAAACTGATATCACCACATCCGAAAAAAATAACCTAACACATTAAAAAGGGGAAAGTCTTCCAGATCACCTAGTTCAAGTAAAATGACAAGCATATAGCTGAAAAAGGAGTAGTGCAGTATGAAATATTCAAATCACCTAATTCAAGTAAATGACAATCATATAGCTGAATAAGGACTAATGCAGTATGAAACTTTGATCCACATATAGTTCAAACAAAGCATTTGGCAAAAGAGGAACTGGGAGTAAGACCACCCACTTCTAACATACCATGGACACAGATTGGTTTAAATTTTCCTTCATTTGCTTAACTTGTGATGTCTTCTCCAACATTCTTGCAATTTCATCCCTCTTCTTGGAGCAGCTTTCCTTCAACTTTTCAACCAAATGCTGCAAAAGAAATTAGAGTCCAACTTAACACTATTAGAGATAAAATAAGCACAGAAAAAGAAACAGTGAAGATAGCAACAAAAGTTAATAATGATGTATTATATCATATTTGTAGGCAAGCCTTAGCAAATAACATTTTAAGTTAAAATATATGAAAACTATCCAATACTATCTTGTACTAGAGATATTTACTTTATGTTAAGATGCCCATTCGAGTTTGCATTACATTTTCATTTCATTGTAATATCCTTTACATTTCATCCATTAGTTAGTTTGTCAAGTATTCAGTTATTTGCTAACTTTGGAATGAGTCATATTGCGTAGACATTTAAGATTTCAGTCTCTAAATTTTGAACTAAAGATAATTTTCTAGTTCACTTTATCTTACACTCTTTTGTTTTCCTGGGAATTCTATAACGCTATCATAAGCTTGTAACTGACCCAAAGCATGGCTTTTGCAGAAAGTTCTTCGTTCAATCAAGAACTTCACGTAGCCAACACTTTCTCACATCCAATCTTCATTCAACTTGATTCCAAGAACTTTCTGTCGTGGAAACAGCAAGTAGAACGAATTGGTCACAAGCTTCTTGCTTTTTGGCCAATCCTACCTTACCACCTCAGCATCTTACTGAGAGAGTACAATGTTGTTAACCCAATGTATTTTGATTTTGACACAAGATAAACCTACTATAAATTCATGACCTTTATTGTTTTTGAAATATTTCATTACAACATGGATGCAAACAAGAATAACAAAAAACAGGAAAATGGATCAACAATGGAAGAAAATACGCAATGTATTATTTCTGGTGTAGAAGGAAAATGCAGAGGAGTGAATATCCCCATGGCCCATAGAGCTAAATTCTTTTAGGGAATGGAAATTTCTCTGACCCTAACTGAAAATGACTCTCTCTGCATACCCAGTCTCTCCCTACACAATCCCCATAGAAGAAAATTCCTCTCACATGATTGCCTCACCCCTTTCTCTTTCTGCCACCTCAACATTCTTTCCCTGCAACTTCTTTTCCTTCCGGGTAGACCCTCCACACAATGGGCTTATGCTGGCTGGTCTGCAGTCTGACAAATTACCATATCCCCATTCAAGGTCCTAACAAACACTAGTATCAATGAAAATGCAAACCAAACAAATTATCATACTATGAGTAATCACATATTTAGCAAGACCAAATTATATGTTAAATTTTATCCCGTGTGAAAATGCATTAAATAATTTTCCATTATGTACCCATCTAGATTTTAAATGTAGAAGGCACTAGCAATTCTGGCAAAAACTGAGAATTATACACAAACAGCCAATGAAATTCCTAATCCTATCTTTTATGTTCTACTGTAAACAATCTTTGCTTAATGTTAATGTCAGAGATCCCATGTTGACTAAAGATATAGCCAAAATATAATATATAAGTGGGTGTAAATAAGTTGTGAGGTTGAATTAAGCTTAAAAATCAGTTTCTAAAATGATATCAGGTTTATTGTAGTAAGGTTTGGTAGGTCTACATGTCACCTGCTATCAAACTGTTATTTTTGAACCTCTCACAAATATTTCTTCCCACACTTGAAATGTCCAGCTATCATTGTGATGTGATAGAGTATGTGGAAGATTCCACATCGACTAAGGAGAAGGTTATATTATAGTATATAAGGGTGTATATCTCCACTTGCAAGTCAATTTTGTGAAGTCAAACCGCAAAGAAAAGTTCATATTGTATTGACAAAATGAAAACTACTGAGTGCTAAGCACATAGGCTAACATACCAGTTGTTGATCAATCTTAGCCTGGCAAGTAGGTATCCGGTTCTTCAACTTTTCAATCTTTATATTTTGTTCCTCTAGTTGCTTGTCCACATCATAAACCCACGACCATGCAAGTTTCTTCTTTAACTGCTGAACCTGTATGGATATTTGTTCAACATGTTCCATGTTTCTAATTTTAACTTGCAGCTCATTAAGTTCATTCTCTATGGGCCTTATTGCAGTCTCTAACTCTTTAATTACTTCATATGCCATAGTAATTTCCTTGAAAATGCTTTCCAGCAGATCATTGACTTGCTGAAGAAGTGTGGCCTTGTAAAAGAACTGATTAATAAAGTGTCAGTGTTGCTTCTAGTAAGGTTTATTGAAACAATAACACCAACTTTAAGAACTAACTATTGCTGATCAAAAAAAAAAAATTAAGAACTAACCTTAAATTTATCTTTGTTATTCCCAGAATGCAAAAATTCCCTGCTTTTGTCTTGAGTCATAATTACACATGGATTCTCCACATCAATCTGCAAATGAAGAGATTCACAAAAAGTTGCAAGAAAGAAATCACTGAAAAAGAAAATAAAGGCATTGCTGAAGATTTAATGCATGTTCGGGTGAATATTGTGGAGTATTAATTGAAAGTTTTGGTTCAAAATAAGACAGTGTCTTGTTACTTTAGACTCAAAAGTATTTGGAAGCTTTTAAGAGAAAATTCAAACATGTTATTATTGGTTATTTAGGCGAATTCAATGATAGGAAATCTAACATTTAACCCTACTTATGCACAAAGAATTTTGCCCAAAGAATTCAATCAAAACTCTGACTCATATTTACAAAATTAGCTTGTAAGTTGAAGATTGCATCTCACCTATATACTCCACCCTATCCATGTCATTAGTTGACATGGGAACTCTAACAAAAACAATCAAATAAAATATATTACTAATCCTGACCTACTCAAGTACATTAATTATTCTCAGACATCCCCCTTCAAAAGATAAAATGGGAATCAAGCATGTCAATAATAATGCTTTTTAAATACATCATACAACAATTAAGCAAAGCATAAGAACAGGTTCAAAGGATGTCACATTACTACAAGATAGAACATTAAAAAAAGAAGTGCTCCAGGAGAGAAAGCCTACATTAAAATGTTCAACGATTTCTAGAAGCTCTGCTTTTCGACTAACAACTTTCCTTCCTGTCAACAAACCCCAGATATAGAACATAATGGTGAAAAAAGCATCCTTAACAATCATTTATAAAAAAAAAGTTCTTATCCAAGGGGTTGATTAATTACTGTAATGTAACATTTTATTTATAAAGAAAACTCATCTCTCTGGGAATTATCCACCAGAAAATTAACCCTATTTAACGCACAGTTAATCATCATTAGACATTCAATAATAATTAATGAGAACATGGATTTATTTATCTTATATCTGACCAAATATAGCCTTCACAGTAAGCTTGACATGAAGAACATCTTGAGGCAGTTTGCTGGATTCTGGGGAGTTTAAAAGGTGCTCCCTGGCAAAGACTACTTTTCAAGAAAATTACGCAACAAGGACTTTAACTGTTCTCAAAATATGGACAGAGCTGCTGACTGAAAGTTAACATTTGGCTACAGTATATTTGTTTTGGGGAAATTTGGTCACTTAAAGATGCAAAATACAAAACATTGTGGCTAGAAGTAATGCAAATCATGAATATAGGGCAATGGCACAAAAAGGTTGAATAAGTTTGTTATTCAAGAATTTAGTTACAACTTGCTATGACTCTCCCATGAAGTTCTACTGAGATAACAAGGCTGCAAATAGCATTTTCCTAAACCCAATTCAACATGATCAGACAAAGCATATTGAAATTGACAAATATTTTATAAAAGAGAGGGCAGATGTAGGCCTAATTAGTATGTCATTGTTTTCCACTTCGTAGCAAGTCATAACAATTCTTACACAAGGATTCTCAAGACCTGATTATAAATTCTTTGTATGCAAGTTGGGCATCCTGGACATCCATGAATCAACGTGAGGGGAATGACCATTTGATGTGTCTTTATGTTAAATTTAAGTTCAATTAAGGATTTTGGAAGATGTAGGTAGCTAAGACCAAAATAAGATCATTTAGATCCGAATTTATTTTATTCTCCTTTATTCTAAAGATTTAGATAGTTAGGATCAATACAAGATTATTCAAATATGACTTTATTTTATTGTCATTTATTTTCTCCCTGTCATATCCTTGTATTTATTCTGTAATCAGATGGTTAGGTTAGGATCTCCCCTAGTCATCTTTTCCAATATAAAAGCACATGTAATTCTAATCAATCATGAAGAAGAAATATCATTTTATTATTCTAAAATTATACTAATAATAAATCAGGACACTAAACAAATGAAGACAGATTTTCGGCCATGATCCCTAGAAGAAATCTCCCAAAACAAGGAATTTCGGCTTCTATTAAATCAGGAAACATACACACATGGGCCCTGTATCTCAATAAAATTTGATAAGCGTACGAGTGGGCCCTATATCTTATGAAAATTAATCTGTTGTAAACTAAAACATCATAGCAGTAATAGGCTTTGTACTGAAAAAAACAACAAACACATGGAATGGAAGCACACCTTGGTGATCTTTTAATGTAGTAGAACTTGTGGATTCAGATATCCTACGTTCTACATTGATAACGTCACCATATATTTCAGGCTTGAAAGCATCCTCTCCTTCATTTTGAATTTCAACTTGGATGACAGCATTACTACAAAGAGAGAATAGAATGACAAAGAATTGCGTAAAAACATTATATTGGGTATGTCCAATAGCAACTATATCAACAATATGAACAAAAGAAGAGAAAACAATGTATCCTAATTCACCCCCCTAATATAATATAAATCACTTCGCATATTTTCTTATTTAAGAATTACAAATAAACTATAAAAACAGAAATGTTGATTATCACTAGACTCAAACCACAATTAGCTCCATTCATTTATCATCTAGTTTGGATGCAAGATTCTCAATTCTTCAGGGTCCTTCCTATTATAGGAGACCAATGTACTGAACTTAGAATCAAGAACCTTACTAAGAATATTTTATCCCAACCCATCTTCTTACTAAGAATATTTTATCCCAGCCCATCTTCTTACTAAGAATAATAACCTTGTAGATAACTCTATTCATTCGGAACCCCAGTGGTGTAATCCATCTAAGGTCAAATTCTTCATACAAAGAGATAGAAAACAGCACACTTACCTGGCACCAGTTTTAATGAAATCCTTCAAAGAGGATGCTCTTTGAGTTCCTTTGGCCCGACAGCCAAATGCAACACACAGTGCAGTTAGGATTGCACTCTTACCACCTGCAAAATCCCAAACAAAACAAACACCGTATACTTTTCCTTCATACATGACACAGATTTGCCAAACACTGAATCTTGAATTCATAAGAAAAACAAACACACACATATATGAATACTGAATAGAAAGGGAAACTGACTTCCGTTTTGGCCGGTGATGAAATTGACATGGTTTCCGAACTCGGTCTCGTGTTTGGAATGACACATGAAATTCTCGAGGCGAAGTCGCTTGATGATGCCTGCTGTGGGATGGTGAAGAGTGGGCGAAACCCTAGAACTCGATTCCTCCATGCTCTCTTCTCTTCCCCGTTTCATTGCAGCTGTGCGATGGATTGCTAGCGCTGTGCCTTAACTCAATTTTATTGAATTCAAATCAACTCAAGTGGGAGAAGAAAACTCGCCACTTAGGAACACTGCAAGAAAAGCAGAAGAAAATAATGGGAGCAAAACTCTTAATGGCGGGAAGGAAAAAAGGGAGTTAGGTGGGCTGGGCTTTCGCTCTTCAAATTCTTATTTGCACTCCCCCTTTTTTTGGGCTCTACTTTCAGCACCCCATAGTCCACATAGTCACAACAGGAGCGTGTTTCTTTAGTTTCTTAATTCGATTGTTATGATACCATGATTTTTGTTTTGATTTTTTAAGTACCTAATTTCAATGCATAGTAATTAAAAAATATTAAATAAAAATTAATTTTAGAGACAAAAAATAATTAGTTATTATATTGACTAAATTA
>Ga0123341_1000381_pt1 | contig 25706 bp, 13 predicted proteins | sample Turbeapinknodule_FD_89959 | JGI IMG/M metagenome (GOLD analysis project Ga0123341, IMG submission 89959) | Root nodule microbial communities of legume samples collected from Mexico - Turtle bean Mexico pink nodule | ecosystem: Host-associated > Plants > Roots > Nodule | place: Mexico: Nepantla...
ATATTATATAGGTGTAACTTAGTATTAAATAATGATGATTCATTAACAAATTAATATGGCATTTGATAGATTATATTAGTACAAAAGGCCAGTAATGTATTAAATATTAAGCTGTATTCACGGGAAGGGACTTTAGAAGCTGAAGTGACCATTTATAAAATACAAAAAGGTGGCAAATTGCAATGAACAGACAATGGGCAAAGTGAGCACAAATGTTGGTATGTCATTTCATCTTTCTCCAAAACTTGACAAAACAATTGTGACAATCTCATACCTCATTGGATTTTAATGATTAAAGAATTCAAAAACAAACAAACAAATGAATCGAGAAGCACATAATCATCTTTAACAACCCCACAACTACACACAAAAAGCCTATGATCATGATCTTCATTGTGTGCTTCCAATGGAATATGCCTCTCACTCTTTCAGGTCTTGACAGAGAGATGCACATGGAGTTGTTTGTGTTCACACTTCACTCCTCACACTTATATAAGTAGCCTTTTGAAACCAAAACCATCTCATTGTGACCCCCACAACACAATTTCACCTCTCTCTCCTTCTCACTCACTCTCTTTTCTGTTTTCTCATATTTGAGAACCTGACAAGGTTTTCACACAGATGAAGGGATCAAAGGGTTCTCCAAGAGAGTGAGACACAAAAGGTAGAGATGAGAAGAAAAGAGAGAGCTTCCATTACCAGCATTTTGAGATATGCTGATTGGATTGATGTTGTGCTCATGCTAATGGGTGCTTTGGGAGCAATTGGAGATGGCATGTCCACAAATATTTTGCTGCTGTTTGCAAGCCGTATCATGAACAGCTTAGGTTACAGTAAGAACCAACAAAGTACCAATACTTACATGGCTGAGGTTGAAAAGGTAAGTTAACGTTGACTCATCCATTAAACTCTTGTTCCATGTTGGAGATCCGACATTAACTAAAGTTTAGAATATTTCATAGTATATAAGTAGATGCAAACCTTATCTTATAAACGGGTTTTATGAGATTGAGTTAGACTTAAAGTTCACTTCTTATTAAAGTATAAGTCATTTTGAGTCTATTATAACAATTGTTTGTTGGATCATCTATAAATCGGTTTTATAAGGTTGTGTTAAGCTTAAACTCATTTTTTTACACACTAATATTCTTCTCTTTTTCATTTTGTTTTTGATTGTCATTTACAGTGCAGCTTATATTTTGTCTACTTGGGATTAGCAGTGATGGTTGTAGCCTTCATGGGTAATCCAAATTCAAACCTTCTTTCACATACTTGCTTTACTTTTTGAGGACACTCTAATAACCAATTTACTAGGCATTACTCAACAGTGCACCAAGTTTCGAGGCAACCTAAATTTTCACATGTTTAATTTGGCAGACATGTTTGGTCATTATTTATGAAACCCTAAAAAGTAGACTTTCAGAAGTTGGAACTACACCAACCCACTAAACATTTATATATATATATATCAAGTAGAATTTTCTCAAAGATTTGATCTAGAAAAAGAAGCAAACCATTTATGGATGAATATAGTTCTGAAAAAGCAATACTTGAGAGAATTTATCAATCAATAATTGATGCTTAATTGCAGAAGGGTATTGCTGGAGCAAAACAAGTGAGAGGCAGGTTCTGAGAATTCGTTACAAGTACTTGGAAGCTGTACTAAGACAAGAAGTAGGGTTTTTTGATTCCCAAGAAGCCACCACTTCTGAAATCATTAATAGCATATCAAAAGATACTTCTCTCATCCAAGAAGTTCTAAGTGAAAAGGTCTTTTTCTTCTCCTAATTTTTCCTTTAAACTTCCCTTTCACCTTTGTAATTTACACCATTTAAACACCTTTCTCAGGCAACATCAATTGCTATGTACCAAGAAAATCTTTGCAATTTTATGCACTCTATGCCACTTAGTAGTATGCCACTTAGTAGTTGTTGATAGGATGATCGGATTCGTCTTTAAATTTTAAGCCGTTTTTTAACTAATTGTGATATGATAGACTCTTGATATTTTCTTAAGGTTTATGTCTCTTTTACTTTATAGGAGGATTCAACATCTCTGAATGGAACACATTTATTATATTTTTTTATTGTTTATAAAGAAAATGTGACTTAACAATCAACATATATGTTGTAAATATTATGATCTTTTCATCAAATATCTCCTTTGGTTTTTGGTGTCTCAGGTGCCACTATTTTTGATGCACTCATCATCATTCATATCTGGGGTTGCATTTGCCACATACTTCTCATGGAGGTTGGCCTTAGTAGCATTTCCAACGCTGGTTTTGCTGATTATCCCTGGCATGATTTATGGAAAGTATCTCATCTATCTGTCAAAGTCCTCTGTGGAAGAATATGGCAAAGCAAACAGCATTGTGGAACAGGCACTTAGCTCCATCAAAACAGTGTATTCATTCACTGCAGAGAAGAGAATCAGTGGGAGATATTCAGACATATTGTGCAGAACTTCAAGTCTTGGAATCAAGCAAGGCATAGCAAAGGGTCTTGCAGTAGGAAGCACAGGTCTCTCTTTTGCAATATGGGCTTTCATTGCTTGGTATGGAAGCCGTTTGGTTATGTACAAAGGTGAAAGTGGTGGAAGGATCTATGCATCAGGCATTTCCTTCATAATGTGTGGACTGTAAGTAACTTATGTATCTCTCTTTTCCTTTTCCATTTAACTTTAGTTTCCAATCTTATTTTTTTATCACCGAGAAACAATTAAATTAAACAGACTCACTTCAACCCTGATACAGAGTAAGAGAGGTGAAATAGTACATTTCCACGTACACATTAATAACCAAAATGAAGTCTCCTACTATCTACTCCAACATTACCAACTAAAGACAAAATAGAAAGGTCTAGGATTAATCCTTATAGTGATATTAAATTCAATGAATACATATCAAGGGTTCTAGACACCAGTCAGAGAACGAGAAACACACTGACGATATTTTTGAAGAGATCCGACACCAAACCTTCTCCTGGAGAAAAATTTAGTATGATCAATCACTCCACCTTCAAATAAACAATTATTCTTGTGTTTCGAAATCTCGCTAACTAATGCGATTCAAACATTACCCATAATAAGATTAATTGAATTAGCTGCATCCAAAATTTTAAAATGTTTGAAATGTTACCAGGACAATAACATCAACCCAATTTTAGTTTCCAATCTAATTCAACAAGTCCTGTAGCTTAATCCATGCTACTGTACAAGGTAATACTTGTTTGGATGATTTCTGCACTCTATAAACTTTTTGATAGATTCTTATTTTTGATACTAGATTCAAGGTATTTTTTAGTAAGTAAATGAACTTTTTTATGTGAATAAAAGCTTAATCTTAACAAAAGACATGACAAAGATTAGCATAAAAAATCTGATACATGAATCCACTAAGATCAGCATAAAAGGTTTAACCCATGATGAGTACACAACCAGTAACTAAATTCAAGGTTTATTCATCTCCAATCATATGTTTGAATCATGCATGAAATTTCATTACATTTTTTGTGGCTGATGCAAAGTATATTAAAGTAGCAGATCGATGGATCTTGAGAATCAATTAAAAATTGGGATAGGCCAGAAAGTTCAATTAATCTAAAGTGAAGAATACATTTATAAATCTTACATGATCTATAGTAGCCAACTTGTCATGGCCAAACATTATTATCATAGTTTTCTTTAGGAGAAGGGAATGAAAAACAATATTATTAGTTTAATTCTATATAACTAACCTTTTTGTATGATAAGATTGGAATCAAACATGTTCAGAAAAAGTGTTGGTGTCTTTATCTTTACTAATAATGCACCAAATATTTTACTATGATATTTAATTTGAGAGTGACCTCTTAAAGCATTAGACCAAAAAGCAAGACCTGTATACATAGAAAGCATGGGACCAGTTTTAGTAACAGTATTATTAAGTCACTGTTGAAAGAATTTATATGTTTATCCTTCCATATTGTGAACTCCATATACCAAAGTGATTTTTACTAGATTTCAAAGATATTACTAATAATTGAATTGCAGTTCAACTGTTACAATATTTTCTTCTGCTATGAAAGAATCTTGTCTGTAATAGATAAGGAAAAGTGTTTGATTAATTTATACATTTGTTCAATTAATTATCTCTCTCATGTTTCATCAATGCCTTCTAAATTTGGTACCAAAACTCTTATAGCTAATTAGATACTAATTTAAAAATTATTTATTAATAATAAAATTAATTTAAAAATATTTTTTTTAATGTATAGCATGATCTCTAATTTAATTAATAAACTAATTAATTATTTTTGGTTTCTACTCAATTATTTTCTTGTAGTGAAATGAAAAAGAATGATATAAAGTGTCACATATATTAGCAAAATATTTGATATTATTAAAGCTTAGCAGCTTCTAATTAATAAACAAGGAAAAAAAATCAGACAAGATCACTATAGTAGGAAGTATATTTATTGAATAAAGTGTTTGTAATATTAGTTACTTAGTAAGCTGTTAAATTTTAATAAAGTTCTAGTAAATCTTTCCTTGCTTCTAACATTTTTAAATTTTGATTAAGACCATCAATTTTGAATTTTTTTATTGGTATTTTTTTGTTCTCCCCAACATATGGATCTCTTGAGAAGATAAATAAACAAAATGTGGTAGTAAGAGTGTTTGAATTTCTTTCAATAAAAAAAAAACTATTCAAAATCAATTAAATAATTAAGAATAAAATAGTACTAAGATGGGTGAACTCCTAAAAAGTCCTTATTAAAGGTTAAAGATTAAGTAGTACTAGAATGGGTGATCTCCTAAGAAGTCCTCGTGTCACACCTATTTCTATATAGTGATGCTGAACATGAAAGTTTTATATAAAAAAATTAAATAATTAAAGATATTACCACCATCATTCTCACTTTTTAGAAGAGTGTAAACTTCAATTTATTGGTTCTACCTTAACAATTTTCAATCATATACAACCAAGAAAATCTTTTCATATAGTTCTTTAAAGATCTATTTTTCATAGTGGTCTTCTTTGCTAATTCTTGGAATGCATGTAAACATGTAGATCTCTTGGAGTGGTGCTTCCTGATTTGAAGTACTTCACAGAAGCATCTGTTGCTGCTTCAAGAATATTTGACATGATTGATCGAATACCATTGATTGATGGAGAAGACACAAAAGGGCTTGTGTTAGATTGCATCAGTGGGAAGCTAGAGTTTGAGCAAGTGAAATTCACATACCCTTCTCGTCCTGATATGGTTGTGCTTAGTAATTTCAATCTGCAAGTGGAAGCAGGGAAAACTGTTGCTCTAGTTGGTGCAAGTGGAAGTGGCAAGTCCACAGCAATAGCATTGATGCAGAGATTTTATGATGCAGATGAAGGTGTTGTGAGGGTTGATGGTGTAGACATAAAAAGCCTTCAGTTGAAATGGATTAGAGGGAAAATGGGGCTTGTGAGTCAAGAACATGCATTGTTTGGAACTTCCATAAAGGAGAATATTATGTTTGGGAAGACAGATGCTACCATGGATGAAATAGTTGCAGCAGCCTCAGCAGCCAATGCTCACAACTTCATAAGGCAACTTCCTAAAGGTTATGAAACTAAGGTGAGTCAATTGATTCAAATAACACTTATGACCTCTTTCAATGAACTTTGTTAGAACAAACTAAGTAGTTTAAACCTAAGTCAACTCCATAAAATCGGTTTATGAAACGAGGTTTGCATCCACTTAAGGAAATGCCATAATATTTAGTCGATGTGAGATTTCTAACACAAACTTTATTAAGTAAGTACATACAAAAAGGGAAAAGAAGAAAGTAAACATTCAGCTTCTCAATCAATTAAAATCAATCTATTTCACACACTCAAATTTCCAATACAATTTTCTGTTTGGTTGAATTTATCAGTAAACACTTAATCTCTAAGTTAAAATTAATTTGTATGAACATGCTTGAAAATTGAACTGGACGATGTTAATTTATTTTTTATTTTCTTCTCCTATATTTACAAAAAAGGGTTATCTCTTTATTTGTCAGAACTAATATGCATGTGTGTTTGGAGGAGAATAAATATTGTGATTATTAGAAGCTTGCTATGAAGGATAGAAGCTCTAGTTTATAACTTTAGCACCACCATAGATGCTTAAGCTACATATAAAAGTTTGATTCTATATATCATTAGAAAAATGCAACTAGTACTAACCTGATAAATTGTAAAGTAGATTGGAGAAAGAGGGGCACTTCTTTCAGGAGGACAAAAGCAGAGAATAGCCATTGCAAGAGCCATCATAAAGAATCCTGTTATTCTCCTACTTGATGAAGCAACTAGTGCTCTTGACTCAGAATCAGAATCTCTAGTTCAGAATGCCCTCGATCAGGCCTCCATGGGGAGAACTACATTGGTAAGTGCAATCATCAAACAAATAAATGAACAAAAATATTTGTTAGTATCATTATCACAATGAAATAGTGATCAATATTGGACTAAGTTTATTTGCACCTCCTTTGTATAACACCAACTGAACTTTATCAGGTTGTTGCACACAAACTATCAACTATTCGAAATGCAGACCTCATAGCAGTTGTTAGTGGTGGCCGCATCATTGAAACTGGCACACACAAGGAACTCATCAACAGACCAAATGGCCACTATGCAAACCTGGCTAAGTTACAGACACAATTGAGCATGGATGACCAAGATCAAAATTCAGAACTAGGTGCTGTTTCAGCAGCAAGAAGCAGTGCAGGTAGACCAAGCTCAGCAAGGTCAAGTCCTGCCATATTTCCAAAGTCACCATTGCCTGATGAAGCCACCCCATCTCCAGTTTCTCACCCTCCACCATCTTTCACAAGACTTCTTTCTCTGAATGCTCCTGAATGGAAACAAGGTCTAATTGGAACCCTCTCAGCCATAGCCTTTGGCTCAGTTCAACCCCTATATGCTTTAACCATAGGGGGTATGATTTCTGCCTTTTTTGCCAAAAGCCATCTAGAAATGATGCATAGAATCAGGACTTATTCTTTGATTTTCTGTTCCCTTTCCCTTGCCTCTATCACTCTCAATCTCTTGCAACACTACAATTTTGCTTTTATGGGAGCCAAGTTAACCAAAAGAATAAGACTGCGCATGCTGGAGAACATCTTAACCTTTGAAACTGCTTGGTTTGATGAGGAACAAAACTCCAGTGGAGCATTATGCTCAAGGTTGAGCAATGAGGCTTCCATGGTGAAGTCCCTTGTGGCAGATAGACTCTCTTTACTAGTTCAAACCACTTCTGCTGTCACCGTTGCAATGATCATAGGGCTTGCCGTGGCTTGGAAGCTAGCTCTTGTTATGATAGCAGTGCAGCCACTCACAATTCTTTGCTTTTATACAAGAAAAGTGTTGCTCTCCACACTCTCCACAAAATTTGTTAAGGCACAGAATCAAAGTACACAAATTGCAGTGGAGGCAGTTTACAATCACAGAATTGTGACTTCTTTTGGGAGCATTACAAAAGTTCTACGGTTATTTGATGAGGCACAAGAAGAGCCAAGGAAGGAGGCAAGGAAGAAGTCTTGGCTAGCTGGCATAGGAATGGGTTCTGCTCAGTGCCTAACGTTCATGTCATGGGCTTTGGATTTCTGGTATGGTGGTACTTTGGTGGAAAAGAGAGAAATATCAGCTGGGGATGTCTTCAAAACATTTTTTGTGTTGGTGAGCACTGGCAAGGTCATAGCTGATGCTGGAAGCATGACTTCTGACCTTGCCAAGAGTTCAACAGCAGTGGCATCTGTGTTTGAAATTCTTGACAGAAAATCACTAATTCCCAAGGTATGTTAGCCCTATACATGTTATTCATGCATCACACAACATCATAAGTTAGTTGATTGCTCAAAGATATTTATGTCAGTGTATGAAAACTGAACTCATTTCCAACAATCATTTACTCATAAAAAATGAGGCAAACTAATGATACTACATTTTTATTTTTGAGTAATCTTATCTTCACACTTGCATATGTCATAACTTTTACTAATGAAGTGGTGTTTTTTTTAGGCTGGGGATAACACTAGTGGCATTAAGTTGGAAAAGATGAGTGGAAAGATAGAGTTGAAGAATGTTGATTTTTCTTATCCAAGCAGGGCAGGGACACCAATTTTGCGAAAGTTTTGCTTGGAGGTGAAGCCAGGAACAAGTGTTGGGCTGGTTGGAAAGAGTGGATGTGGAAAATCAACAGTGATTGCCTTAGTTCAAAGATTCTATGATGTTGAGAGAGGTTTAGTTAAAGTGGATAATGTAGACATAAGGGAATTAGACATTCACTGGTACAGGCAGCACACTGCACTAGTGAGCCAAGAACCTGTGATATATTCTGGCAGCATACGTGAAAACATTTTGTTTGGGAAGCAAGATGCAACTGAGAATGAAGTAGTTGAGGCTGCAAGAGCTGCAAATGCTCATGAGTTCATATCGTAAGTTTTCTCTCTACATCTATACTATATGCTCACTTGTTTTAACCATAAACTGTCATATTCATTTGTGAACAATTAATCAACTAAAAAATCTACTCGAAAACTAGGCATGTTCTCATTCATGACATTTCTTCTGATAAGAAGCTTTCATGCATTAAGGGATTTTGAAATCAAGAACTGTAGTTGGTTTCTTGCTAGCTGTGTTTAAAAAGAACTGTTGTTGTATTAGAGCTTGGGGTTGTAGTTGTAGGTTTTGTTCACAACTTAAACACTGTTAACCAATAAAATTTGACAAAGTTGCTACATGGTACCGTCAATATAGTCCCTCGTGCAGGAGTCGAGGCAAATGGCAGTTTATATACTTCTTCTTCCTCCAATCCACCGAGGTACCTTTTAAGGACAAAACTGTGATGGAGCACCGACCTCCAAAGCGGCAATACCTCGGATGCAGTGATTGACCCTAACAATGCTATCTCTCAGACATCGACACAGCGACGTGAGACTATATTGACAGTACCAGAATACTTACTATTTTAAGCATGTTTACAAGTAAAGATCACAAATTAATAAGAGGGCATTTGAAAAACCTTAAATAGGTTTATAGAGATAACTTACAACCATTTGCTAAACTCTTTTAAAGTCATTTTAACTAGCTTTTGGGCCTAGTCCATGAGTAAACTCTAAATGTTGAATTAAGCTATATACTCAAACACATCCACATGTCTGATATGATTTAGACAAGGTTGCCTGAAATTACAGTTAATGTAGTAGAATTTGAATTTTGAGCATGTAGAGTTGAAAGACTAATTAAGAGTATAAAGAAGTGAACTTTCCATTTTGGTATAATGCAGATCACTGAAAAGTGGATATGAAACTGAATGTGGAGAAAGGGGAGTGCAGCTATCAGGAGGGCAAAAGCAGAGAATAGCAATTGCAAGGGCCATAATTCGCAACCCAAAGATACTACTTCTAGATGAGGCAACAAGTGCCCTTGATGTGCAATCAGAACAAGTTGTGCAAGAAGCACTTGATAGGACTATGGTAGGAAGAACCACCATTGTTGTGGCACATAGGCTTAACACTATCAAAGAGCTTGATTCAATTGCTTATGTGTCTGAGGGAAAGGTCATGGAACAAGGAACCTATGCTCAACTTAGGCACATGAGAGGTGCCTTCTTCAACCTTGCAAGCCATCAAATCCAAACTTAGGTAACATAATTATAGTATTTTCATCTACAAATCTGAGTTCATCAATATATCTATAGGTCTTTTGTTTCTGTATTCTATGAAAAACACTCTATGCCTTCTTTCATTATGGAAAAGTTAATTCAGAATGATGGTTTCACATTCAGAACTATCTAATCTGAAATTTAAAAGGGTTGTCCCATTTCTGTAGAAAGGTTAATCTGGAATGAAGATTTTACATTTAAGATCAACCTTTCTAACACAAAGGTGTGGACTGATTTTTATAAGTGGTAGAAAGAAAAGAACAGGGCAAATTCTTTAGGAACCATATCAATTTCAACATGCACACTATCATCTTTCAAAATTATGTTCTATTCCGGATTTGAAAATCCATAATTCAAAAATCAAAATCTCATTCTATAAAAGTAAACTCAAAATGCAAAAAATACATTTTGAAAAAGAAAATCCGAAACACAAAATCTGAAAATGTATTATGGAACTTCTGGAATTCAGAAATGTGTTCCAGAAATTCAAATCCGGAAATATATTCCAAAAAAGGAGTTTCAAAAGTATTTTTTTACCCACATCCTCCTTTAATTTAAGCTCATTTCACAATTTTGTAGGAATATTTTCAACATTTCACTGAAAAATTGGATGCAGGTTTAAATTGATACGGTGCAAGAAGAATTTGCAAAAGAACAGATGTAGTGTTGTGAGTGGCTGGTGAATGTTCAGGCCCATCTAAGGTGAATTGGGTTTGAGGCCAACTTTTTTTGTCCAATTATATTTAGTTATATATACATAAAAATTGACAACATTGAAGGCCCATATTATAGTCAAATGGGCCTGTCTGTTGTAAAAGGATCCGGACCCGAATCCAATATGAAATGTACCACTCGTGTAATACCAATGTCAAATATAATAAAAACAAACTTTTTTGGAATTTCTTAATGTAGAATGTTGAAGCTCATGTAATTTTAAGTACAAGGATCCTAATGTAAAAAGTAAAATATTATGATTAAGTTTAAGGGGTGTCACATTTTCACAACAAATTTAAACAAATTAGATTTTGTTTTAGTTCAAAAATTTATAAGCTATTTTTTAAATCTTAATTAATATTATCTGATATTTATAGTTTGTAACTGATTTTAAGTAGACTCTACAACTGATTTAGATGAGACTAACTAATGATACAATTTTAAATGCTATTTCATATACATTCTTGTTTTTTTATATCTTATAACAAAAAATATTAGTGTGTGATTATTATATGATATTTATAATTTGTATCTTAATCAACTGATTTTAAATAGACTATGTAACCGATTTAAATCAGACTAACAAACTATACAATTTTACACACTCTTTCATGTAATTTTTGTTGTTTTCTATGTTTTATAAACAAAAATATTAGTATGTGATTAATTTTCAGTCTATGGTGAGAACCAACTATTTTTAACTTCCAAGAAAAAAATACAATGATAAAATGAAACTTTTTTATTCGAAATAAACATAATTATTATAGATTACAACAAAATGATTCCATAAAATAAATTAATTAAGGTTACACCACAAGATATTATGCTTAACCACAAATTAAAAAAACATGAGAAATATGGTCCTACAAAAGGTTCTTGATAATTAGTCCAACTTTAAATAGTACAATATACCTAACATAATCTTAATGGAGAAAAAAAAATACCTTTCTTAAAAACCACATTTTCAATATGAAAAACTCAGTCTTATAATGTTTATGAGTTCGGTTATTTAATATTAGGTTAGGTAATGCTGATTAAATAAAAGAGTCCAATGCGTGTAGTTAAAGTCCACATGCAAATGGATTAAAAGATACTTTATTTTAATAGAATGAGAAATAATCCATCCCAATTTACTATTTTTTTTAATACAATAGAATAGAATGATAATTTATAAGTAAACTTATAATCTTTGTAGCACTCATATAAATTTAGAAATACGCATAATTTTTAAAATTAGAATACAGAAACACAAATCTATATATATTATATAATTATGAATTATATAAATTGATAATAAATTATGTGCGCAAGTATGTTTCAATTTTTTAGAAGAAAGATGTTTCTTATTTTTGTAATCATAATAAAAATTTATACAATAAATTTGAGTCTTTAGAAAATTAATATATTTCTCATTTTTAAAATTGTGTTAGAATAAAGATAAAATTTTCAGAAATTCAACAAATATTTTTTGAATTAGACTGTTCATGAGAGTGTCACTATCACGTATGTCTGATATTGACACACAATTTAAAAAACATGTTCGACCTTTTATAATACTACATTTCATTTGACACAATATTTAATAATTTTTGTTGTTTAATTAATGGTAGAAATTTTTCTTTCCTAAAATTCTTTGGATAGGTGGATACACACATTAAGTTATTTATTTATTATTATTTCATTAATTAAATATATGAATATATTATTGTGTTTTTTTAGTGCAAGAAACCACTAATAGAATCCAATCATATAACCTTTTGATTTAAATATTTATTTGTTTATGTATACGCATCGAACCTATTTGTCATTTTTTCCTCAAACAAAATATTAATAATAAATTATTTAAATTATAAAAAAATTCAAATAAGAGTTTTCTATTCTTATTGAAGAGAAATGTGGTTTATAGATATACAAATTATAGTATTGACAATTCAACCATGAATTATTTTATATTATAATAATTAAAAAAAATAGTAAAATGTGAATTCTTATACGAAAAATTAAAGTTTTCAAAATATTTTTTTTTTTGAAAAAAAATTGTGGCCATGGAATTGGTGAAAAAAGGTATCAAAAGTGTCCAAAAAAGTGTGGCATGCATTGATTGATTTGATACGTGGCAACCATATAGCCTCTCGTTATGGGTGTATGCATGCCATACAAAATTTTAAAACTAATATTTAATAAAAAAAATATTATAAAGAAGAAGAGAAGAATCTTGATAATAAGTGTTTAGTACACACTTTATATTATATTTATTCAGTATAAAATCATAACAAAATTAATTAAGTATAATGTAAGATCTACCAAAAGTTATGACTCTATAATTATCTTTTTACTTAATTAAGTTTTAAATATTTTTAACCAAGTATTTTTTTTTTAAAATATTTTATTAAGTGTTTGATTTTTTTTCCTTATTTATTTATTGGTATCAACAATATGAGGCGATTATTACTATTATCGTGTTCTTGTTTTTAACATATCGATATTTATTTTTTTAATCTTTTCCAGTTTATCTGTTAATTTTTTTTAGAAAAAAAAGTTAACCCACAAGTTAAAAAATTGAAAAAATAAAAATTGAGTTAATCAACTAGTTAAAAACAGAAAACCAAAATGATAACAGCGTTATTTTACAATAAAATTAAAGAATAAAATATTCAAACGAAATAAAAAGGTATATACTCAAACAAAATTTTTAACATGAGTAAATAATTATAACGTTTTTCTAAACTGATAATTTTTAACTTTTAATTTGAGTAATTAATTTCAATATGAGTTATTAATTTTAAACCCATTACGAAACAAAGTAATAAATTTTAGATAATATACACTTTTTTTTAAACATCTTTATAATAAACTTTATTATTAATTAAAACATCCTAAAAATTAGGAAATGTAGATAGAAACTTATTAAATAAAAAAGTGAAACTAAAAGAACGATTTTAAACGATTTCAATTAATCATAAAATAGATTTAAAAGAATACACGTTTATCTCATTTCTTAATTATAAAACTACCTTGAGTGTGACTTTTTCAATATATGAACTCACACTCAATCTAGTGATGTGTTTTGGAATGGTGCTATGCAAATTTTGTATTTTGTAATCACTAAAATACAAAATAAATATTCTAATTGATACATAAGTCAACTTAAAATAATAATAATTAGGTAATACAATTAAAAATTCACATTTATGGAAAATACAATCATTTTTACAAGTTTTATATTTAATTTTTATTTATTAATTGTACTTATTATTTAAATTAATCTAGACATAATAACTCAAATTCCAATCTTTATTCTTCATCAATGCTGAATAATCAAGATAGGAAAATGATATTTACAATTTGAATAGAAAAACCTAATTTTCATAAAAAAAACCATAAAAAATTTCGGTTACTCAACTATATTTGACTAAACCCTATCTTTATAAAAAAATCTCATTCTAGATCTCAATCTACAAAAATCCTAAAATCTAAGAAACACTATTTAAAATAAATTTTATCCAAATATTTAACATAATTATACACTTAAAACCCAAATTCAAAATTACTAGTTCAACTAAAGCAAGAATCTTGTCAACCAGTGTTTATTTAAGAATAAAAAAATTATAAAGTATATTAAAAAAATAGTAAAAAAATAATATTTTACTAAAAATAATCTCTTCTAACTCTTTAAAAAGTGTTCTTAAAACATAAACTAAAAATTATTAAAACAATAACTTGAAATAGTGATTAGATAATACATGCTTTACTCACCCAAAAGTTTATCATCCAGATAAGGATAAAATACCAATTTAAGAAGAAAAAGAAAAAAAAAAGGAAGAACCAAGAAATTTCTGATACCAGACAAACAAAATAAATATAGCAGAAAATTTATTTATTTATATATATATATATATATATATATATATATATATATTTTAAAAAAAGCATGGCTGCTACTATTTGCTTATATAATGCAAAGGCAATGTTTAGTTTTGTTTGGTGGTCATTGAAAAGTGCACGTTGTTTCATAGGAATTTGAGGTTGTCTTCTTTGCTCGGCAAACATGGGAAAACAGAGCACACAATTCTCTGCCCTCAACTGCATCGACCTATCCAACTCTGACATCAACCAATCCGTTCATTTACTCAAACAGGTTTGCTTTTTTTTTTCTTTCCTCTGTTTCATCTCTCTGTTTTCATCTCTTGTGATCTTATGATGTTTTGTTTCAGGCGTGTTTGGATTCGGGTTTTTTCTACGTTGTCAACCATGGAATAAGCCAGGAGTTCATGGACGAGGTTTTTGCACAGAGCAAGAAGTTTTTCTCTCTTCCTCACCAGGAAAAGATGAAGATTCTCAGGAATGAAAAGCACAGGGGATATACCCCTGTTCTTGATGAACTACTTGATCCTGAAAATCAAGTTCGTGGTATGTATGTATGCAGTACCCATTTCGTATTTTTCTGCATGTTTGCGTAGATTCCACTCTGTTTTCTTTTTGCTGATTCTGAACCGAATAAAACTTGGATGGTTGCTTTTGGATGTTACCATCTTGTCAGAATTGATGTTTTGCTTACCTAATCTATTTTGATATTGATGTTTGATACAAACTTCTGTTACGTCAATCACCCAAATAAAATCTCAATTCTAATTTAAAAACAAAACAAAAGAGTACAGAAACAACTATATCTTAGTTTTGATCACACCGAACACAAAACTTAAAGTCATTTTCTTACGTGCTACAGTGTTGATTTTCTACCAAAATTGAAGCTTTGCATGGAAGATCTATGTGTTGATATTTCATGCAACCCTTTACTTTGTTGATTATTACAATAAATTATAATTCTAAAGCGCTAGAAGTTTTGAAATAACTGTGTCTAAGTTTTGTCTTTCAAAACCTTAATAACCTTTTCTCTGCTTGGTTAAATAGGGGACTATAAAGAGGGGTACTATATTGGAGTTGAAAAAGCTGAAGATGACCCAGAATCGAAGAAGCCTTTCTATGGTCAGAATAAATGGCCCGCACCAGGTAAACGAGTCAACTTTTTGGTCTTCGGGACTTTTGGAGACGAAAACTCTGTTTTCTACCAATCGAGTCTTCCAACTTTTTAGATTTTTTTTCTTCTTTTAAATTTTTCTCGAACCCTTTTACCATGTAGATGTTTTGCCGGGGTGGAGGGAGACCATGGAAAAGTTCCATCGAGATACACTGTACGTTTTGCTGATGTTTTTATTATGTTTTTTGACATTTGTGTTGCATGTGAAACTAGCTAACTGTTAGTTTGTTTATGTCTCACCTTACTTTATGAAAACCTTGGTTTTTAATAGATGAAGCAAGACTTTCAATTACAGTTATGATTTTGTCACTTTTTTTGTTTATAATTCAGACATGTGATGCCTGTGCAGTCACTCTGCTGTCTAGGACATTGATGTTTTGCTCAAAATCATGATCATAGACTGTTTTTTAAAAGCTTGATATGGAAGCAATGTTTGGTTTTCATCACAACAAAAAAATTTCCATTGTGTTTCTTGTTGTCTATTTGTTCCTCTCCCTAGGGGATCAAGGTCTTATTTTGTTTATTTTCTTGTCAATGTTATTACTCCCTTCCCTTGAAGAAAAGAAATAGACCATGTTTAACTGTGTTGGTTGTTCATATGTACTCAAATTCTGCATTGGCGGAAAAGGGCTTAACACTTTTTTTCTTTAGTAATTTGTTTCTGCCTGTTTTGTTTGGTAATCCAGAGAAGTGGGGAAAAGTGTTGCAAAGATAATAGCCCTTGCACTTGATTTGGATGAAAAGTTTTTTGACCAGCCAAAAATGTTCGGAGAGCCAATTGCAACTCTGCGTTTGCTTCACTATGGAGGTATTGTAATGGATCTTGTTTAAAAGAAGTCTTGTAACACTGATGTAGAAAGTGACAAATTGCAAACCAGCAAAAAACTTATACTATTATATTCATCTTTGTTCAATGAAGGTCAAATCTCTGATCCCTCAAAAGGATTATATGGAGCTGGAGCTCACACTGACTATGGTTTAATTACACTGTTGGCAACAGATGATGTTGCAGGCCTTCAAGTAAGAAAGCAAATGATTTTTTTTTCTTCAATATTACAAACATTTGTGTGTAATTAATTTAGAGCAATAATGTCTTCCATTGTAGATATGCAAGAATAGGGATGCTAAACCTCAGATATGGGAGGATGTGGCACCATTGAAGGGGTTAGTTCATATGTCATTGTAGCTTTTATTTCTATTTGCATGCAACGCAGTATTGAGAATCCTTTGCCATGCCCTTCTGAATAATATTGCATTATCTGATAGACTGTTTATATTGCAGAGCCTTCATTGTGAATCTTGGTGACATGCTGGAGCGCTGGAGCAACTGTATTTTTAAGTAAGAAATCTTTCCCACTTTTGAATATTTCTAATTTTGAATGAAGGCAGGCATAATTCTGAGGACATTGATTCGTGTGATTAGCTACTACTACTACTGCTACTACTACTGTTCTCTAAGGAAATACGAAAAAAAGTACTAAATTGGTATCCTATGTTTCTTTAGGCTGCTAGAATGAAAATTGTAAGCTTCAGTAGAAGCATAGACTGTATATGTACATATGTGATTTGTGATTAGTATTTTTTTGAATATGTGATTGGAACTTTCATCTTTTTCATTTAAATTTTGTAATCAAGAAATTACATTGTATTTATGCTCAGGTCCACACTGCACAGAGTTCTAGGAAATGGTCAAGAAAGATATTCTGTAAGCCCCAGCTTTTTTTACTTTTACCTTCTGTCATTTAAATTCATAGCAAAATCGGTATTAAATTGTTAAATACATAACATAATATATTTGACCTCCCTAAAGACCGACCTCATTATTTATTCATATATAACTTTGAATTTTTAAATTGAAGATGTTTGTACTCAATACTTATCTGGTCAAATATAAATAGTATTTTCAATATTTATCTTGTGGTGTTGTGGTTCTCTATTATCTTCTATCAGCATTGGAATTCATAATGCTGAGGACAATTATTGGTTACTGGTTACAGCCACCAGGATTGACTTCAGTCACTGTCGTTGATCTTTCCTTTTTTTTATTCATTGATAGCGATACCATGAGACATCACTATGTTATTATATTCCAAAATTTGGTCTCTTTCTTGATTATGCATTTCTGTATATCATATCAGTTTTAACTTGCAAAGCTTGGCAAAATCATGCAACATGCTCATCCCTGTGCTGTTTCCTTTTACAGATTGCATACTTCTTGGAGCCTAGTCATGATTGTCTAGTAGAGTGCTTGCCTACCTGCAAATCAGATAGTAATCCCCCCAAGTGAGTTAAACATGTCATCTAAATATTAGCAGCATAGTGTTTATGTTAGAAAGTTAATATCACATTCAGATTCCATTCTGAGGCTTGTTTGTTTAGTCATATGAATATTTATTTATAGATGAAAATAATAACAAAATATGGGCCAAGTAGAGTAAGTACTAAAACAGGCCATTTATAATATAAAGCAATGTGAATGAAATTGCCTAGTTGTTCACCCAAATTTTATGTAGACAACTCAATCAGAAGCAACCATAGTATTAAAATATGTGCTGTTTGTAGTGGCTCTTAACATCTTTGCATTTTCTCTTTTACCAGATTTCCTCCCATCTTATGTCAGGACTACCTGACTCAGCGGTACGAGGACACTCATGCTGATTTGAAAATTTACAAGAAACAGCAAGCTTGAGAGGTCAACCTTTGGAACTGAACAGTGTTTTTTCAGAAGAACACTCACTTATGCTGATTTGGATATTTACCATAAAAGATAACGTTAAGGATTTGGTCTTTTGGAGCTGAGTAGCCTGGAAATTTTGTACTGCATGTTGTTTTAGAGACAACAGCATCATATGTTAGACATGTTATTTAGATTTTGTTGGAATCACAAATTAGATTGTCCTGGGGAAAGGGGTGGGGAGTTAGCTATATATGGTTTGGTACTTATTGTTACACCTAAAACAAAAACATGAATGAAATCAACCGATGTATTTTATTTATTCAGCCCAATGCTGGGAATATGATATGAAGATGAAAATTAGCATCGCTTCTAGTCAATAAATATACTTTGCAACCAAAAGTTTATGTTTTAACTACCTTTATTAGTGTTTGTATTTCTCCAAATGTTTCACACAATGACATTCTTTTTATGCATCAATATCTTATGTGGTAGTGGTAGTACGAAAGTTTGATGTGTGGTGGTGATAAAATTGGAAATGATGTAGAAATTGTGTGGGGTTCCATTGAAAAAGGGGAAGAAAGTGTTTTTTTTTGTGTGGATGGAGTGATGAGGGGTGGTCCAGAAGCCAATTTGGTTTCTGTCAGACACATGCAGAAACATCCAGATCTTATGTGATTGTCCTCAGTTTCTTATCCTATTTGAATTTATTCATGGTCAGATACCTATTAATGAAGTATGCAAAGTTGTGGATAGAGAGAGAAAGAAATAGAATGGCCCTGTCAAGAGATTATGGAAAAGTTGGTGTCCAAAAATTGAGTCTTTTGCTTTAAAGAAAGCATTCTAATCCCAAAACAATGGGCCAAGCCATTAGATTAAATATTTAATACATAAAGCTAAAAATTAGTAGTAATTATATATTTTAATTATGACTTGGGTTGGATTTATACATGTAAATTATTAAAATTAAATAGAAAAGGGTTCTTGTGCATGTGAATATTGGTCACTGATAGAAATAGAATGTGGTGCCATTCTAATAGTAAGGTTTATTGAGCTAGCCATCAGCATGATATGAGAAGAAATTAAGATTCCATAATACAAAGCATTGTGTTTATTACAGCCAAAGCCAACAGTGATTAGCCCCATAATAAAAGCATAATTCACCAGTAGTTTTGGTGATTACATGATAAAAAGCATAAAACCACTCACATATGCCACCTACACATGTTTATTACAGCCAAATTTAACAATGATTCGCACCATAATTCACCTATAGTTTCGGTACACAGGGGTATACATGCAACTCTCAGCATACTTCACAAGATTCTGAGGACGAGGAAGACGTGTAGCCAAGCCTAAAAAAAAGTTGAACACAATTGTTAGTTTCAAAAGAATATCAAATGAGACAAATGGGTAATCTATAATGAATGAGAGTTGTGATAATGAGCACAAACCTAGCTCATATGCCTTGGCAGCAACATCTGCAGCTATGTTAGCTGAAATTGTTCTGATGTCAGAGAATGGTGGATAAATCAACCCCTTTTTGTAGTTCTCCTCAGTCACTAGTTTAGCCAAGGCTTCCGCTGTATATATAAAAATAATGTTGAGTGAGATGTTAAGTTGCATAGTGATGTCTAACATGAAAACTTTTATGAAAAAAAAATATATGAATAATGTTGAGAATTAATTTGTGAATTTTACAAGATCCAAAAAGCATTATTAAGATCTTAGCATTGCTAATCATGAGTTCATTCTTGTAAAACTAAATAAAAGAAAATGTGCAGTGGGAAGAAGCTTGAAAGTGACACAAAGAGGACAGAAAGAACAAAACATCATGTCTGTTGAAAGTATAAGTTTGTTGTGCACTTACATGCTGCCAGAAGCATATCATCATGTACTCGGATTGCTCCAGAGATTACCAACCCCAAACCAAAGCCAGGAAAAATGTAAGCATTGTTGGCCTGAATGGACAAGACAAGACTTAGCCATGATTCTGTGTTGTATAACCAAATAGAAGAATAACCGGTCATTAATATGAAGAGGATTGCAAAACCTGGCCTGAATAGTACACTTTGCCCTTGTATTCTATAGGATCAAATGGACTTCCACTAGCAAAGATTGCACGACCCTGTGTTTTGAAGACAAGCAAAGATAAGTTGTGGAAGTTACTATTGCAAATAAGGCATCATTTATTTGCATCAAATCAAAGAACTCTTTCAACCAGTTCAAGAAACAAATGTGATTCTCTTATTTTACCTCACTCCATTGGTAAGCTTCTTCGGCTGTACACTCAGCTTGTGATGTTGGATTGGAGAGAGCCATAACAAGAGGTTTCTGCAGAGAAGGCATGATAGAGATACAGTTTGTATCAAAGATTGTCTATCTAAAGAATCACACAAATTATCACATGCAAGAAAGGATTAGAGTTTACTTCATTGATAGAAGCCAAAGCCTCAATTACTTCCTTTGTAAATGATTTTCCCACTCCTGATGATCCAACCAAAACTGTAGGCTTGATTACCTGAAGATGTAGACTGATTAAGGACAGATACACATCAAGAGATAACCTACTGCAAGTAATCAACAGACATATTTTGACACCTTAACAGCTTCTAAGAGACTGTCAACAGGCTCATGTTCATGAGCCCAAGGCTTCTTGAAATGTTGAAGTGAATCCTTTCTTGAACTAACAATCAAACCCTGAAAGAGAAAAAGGAAATGTATTGGAGAAACTTAAACTATTAAGACAAAAAGATAACATAAATTGAAATAAAACGTATGTTTTTTTTATAAAGCTTTTATGTTCAGCATCACTATGCAACTTGACATCTCAGTTATGTTGACACCTCGAGTAACAACAATCATCTGCCATCATAATAATAAAACATAATTTCATGGAAGCCTGAAATGTTTTTTTACTACCTTTGAGTCTACAAGCCATATCTTCTTGCGAGTCTCCTCTATAGGTATCTTTGTCTGCTCAAGAAATATATAGAAGAAAATCAGCAATTTGGATTGTGAAACCAAACAAACCAACTTGACCACTGCATAAACAATAAATAGCTATTCACCCGCTTTGACATCTCAAGAGCTATAAGTTCTGCAATTCCTGTTCCTGCCTGAAAACATTACAGAAGATAAATTGGACAGAATAACTTGCCAATTACAGACAACAGGTGATGGGAGAGACTGTGCATACATATGCCTCAAAACAAAACAAAAAAATGAAATAAAGGGGTATTTAAAAGTTTTCATAACTAAATACTATTTATTCTATTCAGCATCAGGGAAAGATGTATAAATATTATGTTAGAAATGGGTAAAAATACCTCTCCAGCACCAAGGAACAAGAATGTGTGGTCAGCCAAAGAGCCACCAATGAGCTTCAAGGCTGCCACAACCCCAGCAAGAACAACAGATGCAGTCCCCTGACACAACAATGCATTAATAATTAGAACATAAAAATCTTCAAGATGTAGATGTCATCCTTTATGTGACTTAGTACCTGAATATCATCATTGAAAACAAGATGAGTTGTACCATATTTTGCAAGCAACTCAAAAGCGTTGTGGTTTGCAAAATCTTCAAACTGCAGAACAACAATTTTAAATAGTCTGATAGTAAAATTGAATGAATTCAGAAATGTTAAGAATCATGCACAAAAATAGAAACCTGTATAAGAACTTTTTCTCCGTAGTTTTGCTTGACAGCAGTCATGAACTCATGCAGAAGTTCGGAATATTCCTAAGGAGAAAGCAGAAACCAAATCTATCAAGATTGATGCAAGTTAAGAAAATGATGCTCATAAAAGCCACATGCATCATTAAGTTAGTTATACAAACCTTCCCAGTGGCCCTCTTTTGTCTAAGCCCAATGTAGAACTCATCATTCAGTAGTTTCTCATTGTTTGTTCCCACATCAATGGTAATAGGCAAACACTAGCCACAAAACAAGAAAACATCACAATAGAACTCACGAGAGTGTTACTTTATTACTCACTTAATGAAGTTCTTAATGTTAAATGTTCAAAAAAGACATATGATGATATAAATCATATAATGAGAATGAAAGAAAATATGTAGAGTTCTTACTGCTGATGGACGAACTCCTCCTAATGCTGTGTACAAGGCCAATTTACCAACAGGAATTCCCATCCCCTAAACCACATTCAACATGATTATGTAAAGAGTAAATCATCTTCTGTCATAATATATCTATATATTTCTTCATAACTTGAGTGACAGTTTTTCATTGATTCCCTTGGGGAAATATTCAAAGTCAAATACCTGACATCCAAGATCCCCAAGTCCCAAAATTCGTTCACCATCAGTTACAACAATAACTTGAATACTCTTCTCAGGCCAGTTTTTCAAGACCTCAAGGATCTTCCCCCTGAAAAAGTTCAACAGCTCAATGACCCTGCATTAAAATGTAGCCCAAAATTTCATACAAGTACATGAATAAAGAAATGTGTACTTCTCTTTCAAACTTATGAAAAGACCCTGAGGACGCTTGAAGATGCTCCCATATTTCTGGCAAGCCTCACCAACAACAGGGGTATACACAATTGGGAGCAGTTCCTCAACATTGTCTACTAGAAGTTTGTAAAACAGCCTTTCATTCATCTCCTGTGTAACAGCAAAAACATGTTTCACCTTTCAATTTTCAGAACTAGAGAAATACTTTATTTTCATTTTCACTTTTCATGGATGAAAGAAAGAGCATTGGTATAAAATATTTGCAATAATGTGCCACTTCATGAACCAAATATTAAAGGGGACCTTAGTTAACATCATGAACAAGACAAAACTTAACCACAAACATGCTGCGTTGTGTTAACAGAAGATACGATGAGTAGAGAAACCTGCCTGAAGTTCCATCATAGCTATGTACTTTTGCAATGGCACCTGATACTGTCGAATATTGTTTATCAACTGTTTCTCCTGTAAACAGTAGTAGAGAGAAGTGAACATGTTAAGAAGTGGACTTTAAGCCTAACTCAACTTCATAAAACCGGTTTACTGGGACAAATATTATGGGTAGTCCGATAACAGGTGACACGAAAATGGTTATGATATCATATTAAGAAGTGGACTTTAAGCCTAACTCAACCTCATAAATCCGGCTTATAAGGTGAGGGTTGCATCCACTTATATACAATGAAATGTCCTCGTCTCTAGTCGATGGATCTCCAACAGAATACGAGAGAAGGGCCAAAAGGGAAACAAGTATAACAGAAAAAAATCATAGTTCATCCATTAATCAATGCAAACCTGAAGTTGCTGGGAGGTAATTGTAGGAGGTAATAGTCCACGCAAATAGTGTGCATCTCTCTCTTTCTCAGTGAAAGCAAGCCCCTTGTTATACTGTGGATCTCTAAGCAAAGAGTACCCACTGCAGCACAAAAACATATAGAAACTCAGACCACAATTTCAGCTAAAACAAAAATATCAAATATAATAATCACTACCATTCCTATCTTATATATGTTATATATACTGTCTGAATAATATTTTCATAGACACTTATAAAAGAAGAAAATAAGAACACAACATGAACTAAGTTTCTTTCACTAGCTAGAATCAACTTATGTACTTAACTTCTACACAAACTCACTCATCCAAATTCCTATATGTTATGTATGGAAGTTGTAAGTCTGGGTCAGAGCTTTGTTAAAGTCAGCAACTTCAATTTCTGCTAAAAGAGTTAAGTTTCTTTCACAAGCCAGAATCAACTTATGTAGCTAACTTCTACACAAGCTCAATCATCTAACTTGCTATATGTTATGTATGGAAGTTGAGTGGGAGGTATTTTTTATGAAAAACTTTCATGTATCTCATGCAACTTCACTCAGCTAGGCTGATACCTCAAGTAATAATAATCATCTGTCATTAGTATCATCATGTTAGGTATCACAGACAATCTTACAGACAATCTCACAGTCTAGTAAAGTGCATACAATTATTTGAAGCCATGAAGCTAAAAACACTGAAAGTGTGCAAACTAAGAAACATAGATTGAACAAGGTAGAGAGAGAGATTGACCTGGCAACTGAGAAATTCCATGGGGTGATAAGTTGGTCCTCAGTGGCATGATCCTCACCGTAGACATCTTCAACACCACCACTCACGGTTGATCTTGGACTCAGATCAAGCACTGACTCACCATCTCTCAGGGGCTTTAAAATGCTCTCCATTCAAACCACTGTGTCTCTGATATGATTGTGAACTGTGAAGTGCCAAAAACAATGTCAATGATCCACAACACCACAAACACTGCTTTTATGTATTGACATGATGACTTGCAATAGATTAAATAAAGGGAGTCAAGGAAGAAAAGTAAACAAGTGTGTGTGTCGTTTTCTATTCAGAAAGTGAACCATGTGAATGAATACACCACTTCTTCTTCATTGCATTAATAAAATAATAATTTTCACAGTGCTTTGAGTTGTTAGATTCAAGTGGAGCTATTTAAAATTAAAGGGGTTGTTATAGCAGAAGAAAAAGAAAATTCGAAAACATGCACTGTACTTTTGAATAGTACATGCTCCTGACTTATACAATACATGAAAAACATGAACTGATTATATGAAAAACATGTTTTATGAAAACATAACAATGGTGAAACAAACCACACACAACACAATACAATACAGATTCTGATGAATTCAAGGAGCAAATATATATTTCTCTGATTTTCTTTTCTGCTTCTTTAATCTTGCTTTTTTTGTTAATTTATTTTAATTGGTATAATAAAATTTTAATTTTAATTATTAATATATTTAAGATACCGACACAATAATTTTATTTAAGGTAGGGTGATGTCTGGTGAAGGGGAAAAAGATGAAAATATCTGTCAAAAAAACAAAAGAGAGAAAGAAGACAAAACAGAAGGGGTTGCACTCATGTCTGCTCACAATAATCAGAATATCTTTCAAGAACTATGAAGCAATTTGATGGAAAAAATGAATTAGAAATAGAATAATGATGTGGAATATACTGTTATTTGAATATTTTATAAAGAAAAGAAAGCTTCAAAGTATCATTTTTCTTATTTTTATTTTATCCTACATATTCAATCGAAAATAAAAAGACTTGGACTTTTGGTACAACTGATATAACTTATATTAATCCAAATATAATTAGAAGAAAAAGTACATGAAGCACAGGACTTGATTATTATTTTAAATAAACCATTAGAAATTAATTAATCTTCCAATAAAAAAAATATTTATAGAATTCACATTGAATAAATATTTTTATACCAACAAATACAAGAATGAAAAAAAGAACTTATTCACTAGTTATACTAAAATAAGATGCTTTTTTAATATTATCTCCTAAGTTTATCCGTCCAAATGAGTTTTATTTTGTATTAAATTGTTATAATTTACACTTTTTTTTTAGAAACAAAAGAATTATTTTATTAAATGAATTATGACTTATTGTAGATCTGAGTCATAAGTGAGTGACCTTATCTTAACGGGTAAAAAGACAAACAATAATGATGGAGGTTGTCCCACCATTGCATTCACTATAAATTTTTCTTTCTTCTTTTTTCATTCTCTTAAGAAAATACCAATAACTCCATAAAAATTTAACTATTACAG
>Ga0123341_1000383_pt1 | contig 25690 bp, 17 predicted proteins | sample Turbeapinknodule_FD_89959 | JGI IMG/M metagenome (GOLD analysis project Ga0123341, IMG submission 89959) | Root nodule microbial communities of legume samples collected from Mexico - Turtle bean Mexico pink nodule | ecosystem: Host-associated > Plants > Roots > Nodule | place: Mexico: Nepantla...
ACCCACTGTTTGCCCCTGGTTTAAGGATAGGGAGAACAGTCTAGGAAACAAGGATTTGAGATCAGAGCTCCCAACCCACACCTCCTCCCAGAACTTTACTTTGTCTCCACACCCTAGTTTCCAACTTAGTTCTTCTTGAAACCATCATTTTCCTCTTCCCTCCTTGCACACTTTATAGAGATATTTCCACCACCAAGATTGGAGTTTGACTAGTGTATGGACGCTACCAGGCTCCAACCCATACTTTGAGTCCAATAACTCCTTCCACCTTCCCTTCTCTTGAGAGATACAGCGCCATCTCCATTTAGCTAGGAGAGCATGTTTTAACTTTCGTATTTCTCTTAAACCCAATCCTCCCTCCTCTTTAGGTTTGCACACATCTTCCCAACTAACCCAGCAAATTGGCTTGCTTTCTTTCCCCCAAGCCCACAAGAATCTCCTTTGGATAGAGGTAATCCTCTTACAGACTGAGTCAGGGGCTTTGAAAAGGGAGAGATAATACAAAGGTATAGCAGATATGACAGAGTTGATAAGACAAATTCTCCCTGCCATGGATAAAAATTTCCCTTTCCACACACTGAGCTTCACTTTTAACTTGTTAACGACCGGATCCCATAACTGCTTCTTCCTGGGGTTACCTCCCACTTCAAGGCCCAAATATTTAAACGGTACTCCCATTTGTTTGCAATTCAAAGTCTTTGTATAACATGCTACATCACTACTTTGAACATTGATGCCTGCAAGCTTTGACTTATGGAAGTTGATCTTCAACCCAGAGGCTAATTCAAACCCCCTTAGGATGGCCTTCAAGGTTACCACGTTGTTGAAGGAGTTTTCACAAAGAAAAATAGTGTCATCCGCAAACTGAAGGATGCACACCTCAATCTCCTTCCTTCCAAACTTGAGGCCCGTCAGCAAAGTGGTTTTGCTAGCACTTCTAACTATCCCAGCAAGGCCTTCGGCTACAACTAGGAAAAGGAAGGGTGCAAGTGGGTCTCCTTGCCTTAACCCTCTAGTCGGCTTGAATTCCTCTGTAGGGCTCCCATTGACTAACACACAGTGGCGAATTCCAGACATCCTTTAATCCATGCGATCCAGAGGTTGTGAAACCCCATCCTGGATAGCATATCATATAAGAACGCCCATCTAACCGAGTCATATGCTTTTTTGAAGTCCACCTTTAGGCACAACCCTCTTCTCCCACTTCTCCTTAAATCCTCAACAACTTCATTGGCCATAAGAACACTGTCTAAGATCCATCTTCCTTTCACAAAGGCTGATTGGCATTCATCTATCAAAGAGGGCAACACCTTCTTCATTCTACTAGATAAAACCTTTGAAGTAATCTTGTACATAGCTTCAACTAATGAGATGGGTCTATATTGCTCAAGCTTGGACGGATCTCTAACTTTAGGACTTTGAATGAAATGTTATCACCTATACAGATATGTCTTCTTTGAATGAGTTGTTCTCAACTTTAAAATAACATCATTCTCTTTGAATGAAATGTTCTCAACTTTGAGATAATATCTTTATATATGCTTCAAATATTGGATTGGTAAGAATATCATATAAAAAAACAATCTAACACTAAAATCATAAAAAAAATAAAAAAAAATATTGGTAAAGTAATAATTGCTTTAAAACTACTTATGCATACTTTGAAATCTCCCAATATTTATACTATTTTAATACATATAAAAAAAAAACAATCTAACACTAAAGTCATAAAAAATAAAAATAAAATATTGGTAAAGTAATAAGTACTTTTAAATTGTCGACGAATACTTTGAAAATCTCCCAATATTTATACTATTTTAATACATCTTTAACATGTGATTAAGGTATAATTTGTAACATGAGGCTCTATCAAGGCAAATGATCCCTGCACCCAACACTTTTGAACCTGCACCCAACATAATTTCAAAAATTCCGAAAATACCCTTTATTCTGAAAATAAAAATCCAAAATTGAAAATAATGCATTCTGGAAAAATAACACGGGAAGAGATTTTTGTGTTTCGGATATAAAAATCCGGAAAAAAAATATCAAAATCTCATTCTAGATTAAAAAAAATCTAGAACCAAAAATAATACATTCCGAAAAAAAATTTCTGGAAGAGATTAGTGTGTTCCGAAAAAGAGAGTCCGAAATGTAATTTTATATGTACCCCATTTTTTAAGGGTATTTTCGGTTTTTCCCCGTGATTGGGTGCAGTGATATGGTGCTAGAAGCAATTGCCCTTTATCAAAGTCTAATACATCTTAATCATGTGATTAAGGTATAATCATGCGTTTTAATAATTTGTTAGACCGAAATGTATATGAATTACCAAAAAATAATAGTTTCCTTTAATCTATGACATGACATCTCAATTCACTTACGGTACACGGTTTAATCATAGTTGAATAATATTAAGAGACTTAGACAAACTCCTAATCCTTTAACTTTACCTTTATCAAAATCGTCATACTTTTTTTCTGAGATCGTACGTTCTTAAAATAAGAGTAGAGAGCAATTAATGGTGAAAGTTCTTTCATTTTTAAGATTATTTTTTTTAACTTGGGTTTGTGTTTGAATGGACAATTTAAATTTGATTATAATTTTCGGATAATTAAATAATACTTGAAATTTAAATTAAATAATTATTTTTAAAAAAACCTTATTTAGATAAATCAATCTATGTTTCTTAAATGTCATACGCAAAAAATTATACATGTATATATATTTAAAAAATAATAATATTAAGCCCTAAAACTTACTGAAAATAATTTTTCTGCTCAGATGCTTTGTTTTTAAAGCTAATTAATAGTAAAATATAATACAAAGTTTTTATCCTTATGCACAAAATTATCTAAAATTACTTCAGTTCAAAATTAATTGCTCAATTTAAGGCCAGACATAAATTTTTATTTAAAATCACATTAGCTATTATGTATAACATGATTTTAGATTATCTAACAGTTACTGCAGAAGGTTCAAAGGCTATTTGCATTGTTTTTTTAACAGTGCAATTTTTTTTATTCAACAAAACATCAGAAAGAAAGAAATGAAAAACAAAAACCGAACAAATAGAACAAAGCCTGCTTTTATTTGTGTAGAACAAACGCGCAGCTATATGCATATTCTTCAACAAACTAACTCCTTTCTCTTTAACTTGCCACTGTCATACTTCATTCTTTGTTCATGTTTCCCAAGCAGACATATTTTATCTGGAAAAGTAACAGGGATAAACTTCAACAATATCACACATTATAATGTAAAGTTTTCAAACTGAGTTTTACAAACTTTGAAGGAGAAAAGTTGCACTTTTGAAGCAATCTTGTTTGTATAGTAAAATTACAGAGATGAAAATTTGTCCATACCTCTAAATATTCATCCATTCCATATTTGGAGCCTTCTCTTCCAAGCCCTGACTGTTTAAAACCACCGAAAGGAGCCACCTACATGAATGCATACGCATAGATAAACTCATCAACAAAGTATCATTGCCACTTAATCTCGTTCAACAAGGAATGAGACGCTACCTCAGTTGAAAATACTCCTTCATTAACACCTACAAGTCCATATTCTAGAGCTTCGGCAACACGCCATGATCGTTGGATACTGTTTGTAAAGACGTATGAACCCAAACCTTCACATGTACATTGGTTTCATGGTCAAAAAACATTTCACAACGTTAAACCAAGAGTGACCCAGATAGGTCAAAAACTAGAAACATAAAATGGCACTATGGGAGGTGGACAAAAACCACTCTTCTAGCCTGCATAAAGAAGAATCAAGTTAGAAAAGATGGTAACAAGAACCACCTGCGTTGGTGTCGTTAGCAATTCTGATAGCATCCTCTTCAGTTTTGAATCTCAAAAGGGGTGCAACAGGTCCAAATGCTTCCTCTCTGGTATAAGACAAATCATATAGAGTAATTAACCATAGAAAAAAGTCCACTGAAAATTAAAAACAAAATTCCATTTGACTATTACAAGGCAAAGTGAACTAAAATTTCTGCAAATATAGAACAGTAAATTGCATAAGTTGCATTGGTTTGAATCCTCATATCAGCAAAGACAGGTGAAGGCTAGCTTTTCAGAAGATATAGTAACAATGCAGTGAAAAGATTCAACAATTTTGCAGTTGTGTTTCTACAAAACTCGTTCGCAGTTTGTACTTCATTTCATAGAGATTAACCTTATGTATATAAAAAAAAACACATCTATAACCCCAGAACAGCCAGTCTATTATCTTAAAAAGACAGCAGAAAAAGCAGTTCATAAATTATCTGTAGTGACAAGGAAACTATAATGACGTGTCAAGAATTAGAAAACAAATAAGGAAATCTTTACCCAAAGTCAAGGGTGATTAATTCGGAAGGGATTCTAGGTGATTGGAGTTTGATTAAGGAATGTAAGAATGACAGTAACAGAATATGCTGATAATATTTCAGAAGCATCTAGCTGAGGGCGTTTGACACATGTTGTTAAAGAGTCCCATGTGGGATAAAATCAACTACTTGAAGTGGTACTTAAGCCTTTAGGCTCTCCCACCTAATGGACTAGTTTTTTGGAATGGGCTCTCTTCTTATGCTCAAACCATACATCCTACAACCATTTTGTTGTAAATCAATCCTAAAATGGCAGAATGAAGAGATATTGCAAAAGAGGGTTGCCAACCCTAAATCCACGTTCGCAAAAGTGAAGGAGTGAAGGAGAAACGGAAGGGAGTTACCCGCAACTTCCCTTCTTTCTTGGGCGGTTCGGAGAATGTTGAAAGAGTCTTGGGTGGTTGGCTCCTCCTTTCACGCGGGTCTTCCTCCATCACCGACGGTTGCTCCGTTTTTGGAAGCCATGACCATGGAATGGTGCCACTCAACTAGGATTTGAAAATGCGACAGTTGTGGTTTTTCCATCTATAAATACCGCATCCCTTTGCTCCGAAATTGCATCTCTCACTCACGCTTCTCTTCTTCATCTTCCCCATATCACTCACCGTGCACTCTTCATCTTCCTCTCTTTCCCTCTTCACTTTTATTCTTTTATTTTAAATTATAATATTTTTGGGTTTGTTGGATTCTTACTCTTTGAAGAATAACTTGCTAGTTTTGATCCTCGAAAATTTCCAAGAAGTTCCTGTTATTCCTAAGAGACTTGCGCAATACACCGCAGATAAGTACTCACGTCTCGGGAAATCAACTTTGCTCGTGTTTTAAAGCCTCTTATTTACTACACATTTTACATTGTATCTTTCTCTATATATCTCACTGATTCTATTACAAAACCTTTTCTAACATTATTATTCTTAGAAAAATCTAATAGATACAATATGGATACCACCATAGTACATCCATTCTGATAATTTGCATTGGCGTCACCTCTCATTACCAACTTTTTCTATTTAATACAGTTTAAAATTGAGAAACATGAGATAGAAGTATGGAAATATTTTTAAGAGAGTGTTTCATCTCTTAGTTCATTCATTTATAGGAGTTCCTTACATCAAAGATGCAGACAAGTAATGATTAATTCTACACATATAGGTCAGATAGGTAATACTATGCATAAGTTAACCTATTCTAACAAGTTACACAATTCTGACAAAGAAAACACATAATATCCATTTTAGAGTAGTTAAGTGCTTTAGAGCTGATTAGGTATTAGTTTGAATTCCACTAAGTTTATTAACATACCACTGAGCATTCACTGGCACTGCAAGCATCCTACTCTAAATAAAAGGTATTCTCTCATTGCTGATTATTGGAACAAATTCACCACATATCTAAGGTGCAGCTGTATTTCTAACAATCCATAAGTATGGGCATTTGAGCATATTAAAAAAAAAACTTTGAATTTTCAACAACAATCATGTTGATCTTATTCCTGACTATTTGAGAAATTTGAAGTTTGAATTCACTAATATAATGCATGGGCACCAGATATCTAAGGTGCAGCATCAACTAAACTAACAAGGCCAGATATTATAATATACCATACCTGAGATATGTCATGCGAATATCAGTTAGTCAAGAAATTAATCAAAATATCATGTCAAAGTTGTTGGTTATAACTTAGAAATCAAATGAGGAACACAAATCAGAAACTTAGACAACATCAAAAGATTTACCTGGATATGCGCATCTCATTGTTGACATCAGTGATCACCGTTGGTTCATAAAAAGTAAATCCAAGGCTATGTCTTTTACCCCCAGTAATTACTTTTGCCCCCTACAGATACAGAGGAAATGAATTGTTATGACCATTGTTACTAGACATATTTATCCACCTTGGTATATTTTTCAAAGATCAAAAAAGTTGGAAAATGTACATTTGAAAATATAAGTTTTTCTTTTTTCATACACCATAGCTGTAAAGAATGAAGGGCAACAAAGAATTAAAAGACCTTGGTATAAAGGAATTTTCTGCGAATTTGGTTTCCCATAATGACATTGTTTGTTCAATGTAACAAAACCCATCTTGTGGAATAAGACTCTATTGCTGCTCAAGCATACGACACAGTAGCTTAAAAAGCATCACAAAATTGCCAATGAAACCAAAAAGATGCTATAACCTCCACTCCAGAAATTGCTATCGTTGTTGAGGTTAGTGGTGGGGCAGAAAGATGTGCGCCACTAGTCGCTGCCACTAATAGTGTTGTAGGAACCTCGTGAGCCCATTTCAATGAGTGGTGATGACTCATTTGATTCCAATTTGACTAGAACATTTTACCAAATAGGTTCTTTTTCTTACGAATCAAAGCAACAAGAACTGAATCTTTATTATCTCTTTGTTTTGTGTTTTTTTTGTTTCAATGTCTGGTAAGAAAGCTTTTAAATAGGAACTTGATCATTTGAGAACATGATTGAATCAATGACTAAGTCTTCTGGATCATATATCCTATCCATGAAAAGTAGGAGTACATGCAAATTGCAATACTATTGGCACTTTTTTCTCGTGACACATGGACATACATTATGAAAAGTAAGAGGTCTTCCAAATCTTTGTTAATTTTTTCTGTCCTATCCAAAATCAATTTAGAAAAAGCATCAAAAGAACTAGGTCTGATAATGGTACTAAATATGTGAATCGTGAATACTCCAAATTTGTCTTGTAGTGGTATTACTCAGGAACTAATATATGTTAGCATTCCACAACAAAACAGAGATGCAAAAAAGAAGAATCACCCTCTTCTAGAAGTAGCTCAAGTCCTCCCTTTCTACATGTCTGAAACCTACTAGGGAGAAGTTGTGTTAATTGTCACTGGTCAATAGGTTACTAATGTTAATCTTGTTAGGCCTTTTTTTCTTTTGTTCCCTCTACTCCCCTAATGTTAAGTTTACCTTGTTGAGTCTTTGGATGTTCTGTTTTTGTTCACTCCTATAATCCTAATCGTAGTAAATTAGTTCCTAGAGATTTTAAATGTGTAATTATTAGTTATCCCCCTAATAACTAATAAATTAAAGGGTAAAAATGGTATCATCCTAATAGTCGTCGAGTCTATATCACCATGGATGTCACCTATCACAAAACAAAATCCTTTTTTGTTCGCCCTACACTTCAGGGGGAGAAAGCACTTGAAGAGGGGGAGCTCTCCTTCATGTCACTACCATATCTATTTTTGCAGGATGTTGAAGATCTAAGTGATGAAGTCATCACAAATGGGATAGAACCAACCCATTGTAGCAAGACATTCTTTGGCAAAAATGTTAGAAAAGACAAATCACTTTGATTCTAGAGTAAGAAAAGTTGTTTGACTCAGAGGTGAGGAGCTCTGAAATAGTGAGGACGTATGTGTTACTGAGAATTTACCCATTGCAATGCAAAGGGAAAAATATTGTATGTTAAATATCCTATTTCTCAATATGTATGCAATGACTTTATAAGTGTCATTGATGCCACAAAAAATCCTACCCCAATCCAAGGAACCATGAGAAATGAACATTGGACTCAAGCCATGATAGAGGAGAAGGATGCATTATAAAGAAACTCAACATGGGAGATTGTTGACAAACCAAGAGACAAAAAGTCTGTTGGGTGCATATGAATATTTATAATGAAAAATAAGGCAAATAGGTTAATAGACAAGTATAAAGCAAGATTGGTTGCAAAGGGATACACTCAAACTTTTGTAATTGACTATGAGTAACAAAGATTAATAGAATTCGAGTTGTTCTTGCTCTAGCAGCTCATTGAGGATGGGACTTACACCAACTTGATGTGAAGAATTACTTTGTTCATGAAGCTTTAGAAGAAGTGTACATAGAGATTCCTTCCGAAATTGAAACTCACAATGGAAGGATTGAGGTATGCCTCCTAAAGAAAGTCTTATATGGTCTTAACCAATCTCCAAGAGTATCTTTAGGGCGATTTAGAAAAATAATGGTTTTTTTAGGATATAAGCAAAGCCAAGTAAATCATACTTTATTCATAAAACACACAAGTAAACTTACACTATTGTTGGTCTATGTGAATGACATGATTATTGCAAAAGATGATGAAACAGAGAAATTGGCTTTAAAGGAAAAATTAGTGGCTCAATTGAAAATGAAAGACTTGGGAAAACTTAAGTATTTTCTTGGAATAGAAGTTGCTTATTCAAAAAAAGGAGATTTTCATCTCCCAAAGAAAATATGTACTTGAGCTCCTTGAAGAAACTAGTAAGTTGGGTTGTAGAACTTCAGGAGTTCCTATTAAACAAAATCATAAAATTGGAAGTGAAGAAAAATCTCCTATAGGAAAAACTCAATATCAGAGATTGGTAGAAAAACTTATTTATTTATCACACACAAGACCATATTGCTCAGGCAGATTTTGTTACTAACAGATACTCTACCTTTGGGTTGTACGTTTCTTAGAAAAAGGCTGGTGAAGTAGACAAGCAGAAAAACATTATAGAGACACTTGTTTTAGTGCAGAAGCTAAATTCCCATAATCCAGGCCAACATGATAGAACCAAATATATTGAAATTAACAAACACTCCTTCAAAGATAATCTTCACATGGCCTAGTGGTTACAACTCCTGTCCCTACAGGATTTCATATAGCAAACATTTTCACTGAAGAACTTCCTCAAGACACATTCCAAAATCTTGTCGACAAGTTGAAAATGATTAACATACATTATTAGAGATAAAAATGTAAACATTCAATTTTTCAACTGAATGTTGGTTAGTTTTCTACTTTTTCTGTTTTTTGGTATGTTTAGTGTGTATCTATTGTAACCTCTCTTGAGCCTATATATGGTTAGCTTGTATCTTCTTTCTTTAAGGTGGAATCATAATTAGTTCTCCTTTAGTTAATCATTCCTTTGTTTCTTCACATATCAAAATTCTAATATTGCATCATGAGCCGAAATGTTTTCCACAATGATCAATTCTATCTCCCTCCCTTCCGCTTCCCAATATTTGCCCAATTCTATAGATGAAAAACTTGATGATTCCAATTATCTTCAGTGGAAACAAGTTGAACATGTCCTAAAGTCACACATACTTCATCAATTTGTTGTAAATCCCGTTATTCCTCCGCGCTCTCTTTCTGATGATGACCGAGCTTCTGGAATAATAAATCCAGCATATGAAGAACGGGAAGTGCAAGATCAAATCTTGCTTTCTTTGCTTCAATCAAAAATTTCAAAGTCAATCTTTTCTTTTGTTTGTATCAGGTGTGGGAACAAAATTCAGGATCACTTCTTTTCCCAAACCAAGGCCAGTGTTAGACAACTTTGCACTGACCTCCATCCCACCTCTCTTAACAACAAGACTGTACGTGAGGTCGTGGGACAGATTAAGTCCATTGCTGATGAACTTGCTGGAATTGAATGTCCCATCAAACATGATGAATATGTTGATGCCATTCTTGAAGGTCTTTCGCAAGATTATGCTCCAGTAATTTCTGTTAGAGATTTGAAAAGCTCTTCTTCTTACTTAAGAATCCCACAGTAATCAGTTTTAGAAGACAACATTCCCTCCTTCGGTACACTACTCACAATCATATGTTAATTCTAACTATTCACATGGCTAAAACTTAAATTTGAAACCCTTACTATTTTTCAGAATTTTAAGTCTATGGGTTGAAATTTAGTTTCATATAGCAAACATTTTCACTAAAGGACTTCTGCATAACAGATTCCATAATCTTGTGGGCAAGTTGAAAACGATTAACATTCATTAGTAGAGATAAAAATGTAAACATTCAATTTTTCAACTGAATGTTCATTAGTTTTCTGGTTTTGCTAATTTTTGCTATGTTTAGTGTGTATCTATTGTACCCTCTATAGAGCCTATATTTGCTTACCTTGTGTCTTCTTACTTTAAGGTGAAATAATAACCTGTTCTCTTTTTGTTAATATTTTCTCTGTTTCTTTACATATCAAAATTTTGATATTCATTCACCAACTTAAGGGAGGAGTGTTGTAAATAGCAGACTATTAGGATAAAAATAATCTCAATGCTGTAAAGAGCATATTATTAGGATAAAAACAATTTCAATATCTGAGAATCTCAATGTCTCCATGGTAATTGGGAAAAATATCTTCAGAACTTTCCTATTCATTTCAACATATTTTTATTTCTTTATTTTAAAGGTTTTGATTATTAGAAATAGAAATTATGAGAATGAAATTGGTGTGATTTTTATCAATAAAATAATTCTTAAATGCCAACATATGGTTGCTAGTTTGCATAAATAAAATTTTGTTACTTAACTCTCTTAGCTACTTCATTTAGAATTCAAGAGATTGAATACAATGTCAAACAAATAGGGGTGGCCAAACAATTGTAAGAAAAAAAAACTTAAATTGAACCACAAAGAAGTGAGATGAACGAATTTGCAGAATTTGGTGTTGTTAGTTTTAACCCAAAGGTATTGCACCTTTAAGGTTTATAACCAAACTCAACCACACAACAAGTGGAAAAACACACTTGACAATCCAAATTCCAAATCAACAGTCGTTCCATTTTCAGCCCTAAGCTTTTCATCTTTTTCTGAAGTAAATAAATGTTTATTCTCTGAACAGCAATGGGAAGAAAAAGTCATTAACTACAACAAGCTTTGTTGTGGTTATGAAGAAAGAGCAAGCTATTAATACCAAAGAAAGAGGGAACCATTCACTCCAATAGAAAAATATTATATCAATAATAAATAGATTCTACAGGTACCACTATGCTGTAGGCAGTCCAATGACAAGGTAAAACATTTAGTGCTGTCACAAGATGAAAAATGGCATGTTGAGAAGTGAAAAGATAAATTTTAGATTTTAATAGAAACTGGTTAAACCAAACCCCAAATCATTTTCGGTTGTAACAATTTGAACAAAACTTTTATGCTCATAAAGTCAATAAAATCTGGTTCAATAACAGTTCAGTTTAGTTTTAAATCAGAACCCACCATACCCAGCCTTTCATAGAGGGTAGGCAGGGTGGTTCAAGCAGATAATCACATGGAAGAATAGCAAAGAGAACAAACCTTTGATGTAGCATCATGAATTAAGGACTCAACCTGTAAGCAAAAACCAGAAAGCAAATAAAAATGTTCCTATCAGTTGGAGGAGACCCTATAATAATGCAAAAAGAAAATGAAATATTAAGAGAAACACAAACCTTTTCTACAGCAGCTTCATTGATTAGAGGGCCCTGTTTAGAGATGGATATGAAATTTAGTTACACCATGACTAATTTTCACTAAATTTAGGAGAGGACTCTACAGAGTAATGACGCTCAACATATTATATAGAAGAGGAATATTGGAAAGGAAAGTAATTATTTATCAAAAAGTACCTGAATTCTATATGAATGAAGATTACCACCACTAAGTTAGAAAAGCATATACAGTTGGTTCAGAAGAGAAAACAGAAACTAACATAGAAAACTAAAACAAGAGACCAATAACTACCTGTGTCACACCTTCACTAAAACCATCCCCAACTTTCATACTCTGAACAGCATCACAAAGTGCATTTGAAAATTTCTCGTATATACCTTCACAAAGAAAAGGTTAAGTAAAAATCAAACCAACAAGTATCAAAACAAATAATGTACTAATTTGTGTGAACTTCAAACAGCAAACAAAACCATCAATAGGAATATAAAAGCACTATTCTTTGGAGAAAAATCTCACAAGAATGTCACTGCAATTATCTTTATTATTTATCTTGAGTTCTCCTGTTTTTGTTTCTGAAATTTTTATTCTTCAAAACGCAACAAATTCAATGTCATATCATGATATCATAACTAAATAAGAAACCACTCAGTAGCCACAACCAATAAGCATAATGATATTGGTATTGAAAGGTTACAAACGGCTAGTAAGAATCCAGGAAAGGTTCACAGTGTCCTCATGATCATATCAGCAACACAGATATAAAAGAGCACTTTATATCAAAAAGATAGATTGTGTAACACATTTCGGAGACTCATACCATTTAGGAAGTGCTTAATCAAACAGATTAGTTAGCAAAAAAGTATCAAATTCTCTTGAAAGTGCTCATAAATTGGGAGTCATAAACATGTAACATTAATACATCCAAATGAGAAGTTTCAAGAGATGACAGATATAATTGTAAAATCGACAGTTTACTATCTTTTAAATCTAACCTTCTTGTACAATAATTCTATTGGCACAAACGCATGTTTGTCCACTATTACGGAACTTTGCTGCAAGCTGCAATCAAATTAATGACATTTTACAATTAGCGATGTCATCATAACTGAACGGCAGGGATAATTATAATATGCCACTTAACATTCAAATTTAGAAACTAACGAAAATTGGAAGCTTATATTCAGTTCTTTAAAAAATTTATGTAGCTCTGTTGGTTGTTACCATGCCAACCCATGGTCAACTTGCCCAACCACAAATCTATCGCTGATGATTCTAATAAACAAAATAATTCATGCACAGAAACCATAATTTTCAAAAACCAGAAATTCCACATAAACACAAGAGCTCCAAAATTGCTCAAATTAAACTGAGGAGGTTTCCCCCAATTTGAGGGAGTTCTGTTCATTTGATAGATATAAAGAGCACATTAGTTTAGAGCATATATTAATCTCTCAAACATGGTTAATAAATCATCCTCTATTAAAATGATTTTTCAAGGAAAAAATCTACAAAATGGATAAAAATCACAAAAAGCTAACAAAAAGACAGTTCAAAAAAATCACTTCACCAGCCCACCACATCATGCTAGATAAGACCTGAAGCAAAAGAACATATACTTATACTTCATCACCTAACAGTTGCACAAAGAAAAAACAAGTGAAGGTGATCAAATGAATAGAAGAAATCAGAAAGAGTTTGACTTGGTTGTGGGTATTTAAACTTAAGTTGGTCTTTTACCCCTTATTCTAAGAAACAGGAAGCAAGGATCACTAGTTCTAGACTCAAATAGTTAGAATAACAAACATAAAAGTTATCCAGTGGAAGAAATAATGAATGATAAGACCTGCATTGCCTTAAAATATATTGAGCTATTTGACACTAGCATGTATGGAATCAGTAATCCACTGCTAAAATTGAAACTGCCTAGCCAAGCAGCCCTCAGTCATCAAGCCAAGACCAATAATAATCATACTGGTAATTGGAGATACATGAAATCAAGGTCTCTCCACGAAATTTGCAGTTTCCCGAAGCAATTAAAGTTCCACATAACCAAGAAACCCCATATTTTTTGCTCAATCTAAAGCTCAACCACCATACAAGAAATGACAATGTACAACAATAATCAACTATACTTAAAAATTTTGAAACCAGTGATAATACAAGTCTTAAAAACTGGATTTAAATCTAACTCACTTATATACTATAAAACTTGAAATATAAAGAATTATTATATTGATATCAATGTTATCGATATCGGATGATAGACCCCAAAATTCCTTTATAAAGTTACAAAGGAAATCATAACGGGTTATGACAGAAGCATTGCGATCAAAAGAAATCCAATATTTACGCATAGATAATTTATAAAAATATAAGTGTAATACAACAATAATGAAAGAGGCAATCATAACTAGTAATAACATTATGTCTAGAAATTCAAATAACAATAACATCAAATTTAAACACCACAAATTTCAAGTTCAACACTTAAAATAACAACAAAACATAAAATAAATGTCTTAAACTTCTAATTATCCGACCCTTCTTCAATCTGAACAAGTTAGGGTTTGTAGCTTGCACAACACGCTACATTGGCCTCTCCATGCTTATAAATAGGCATTGCTACTCTTTGTAATCCAGACTTTGCATTCATGAGAAATAGAACTCTGCTGAAATCAGAATTCACTCTCTTTTGAAGTCTCAATCTTCTCTTTGCTATAGTTCCGAGAGAACCTAGCTTAGAACACTCAAGAAGTTTGGCCTAACCTCTTTTTGATTCCTTGAATTCCTTCCATAATTAAACCACACCACACGGATCATTCCATTCCTCAAGTCTTCCGCAGCAAAACCTTCAGTCATTCACATCAACCAGCACTGGAAAACTCATGCAACCAATGCTGGCTTGTATCAAACTCACTTGAGAAGGAGAATGTTAGGAATCCAAGTGAGTTTGAGTCCCACACTGAGTAAAAATAAAAAAGTTGAACAATATATAAGGAAAGAAGTCCTACAAACCCATTACAAAGGTTTTGGGTAGGAGGTAGTGTCAAGTATCTTATATGGGTTTCCTCATGACTCATTGATGTCAAATCTCCCTAGTGTCTCTCCCCTATAAAAAGACCTAACAAATGTTGAAGAGTCCACATCGAAAAGAGATAAGGTAAATAAGTGGGTGCAAACCTCACCTAACAATCTGATTTTGTAGGGTTGGGTTAGGCTTAAATTCCACTTTCTTAAGATATTATAAGAATCATTTAAAGCTTATCCTAACAAGGTGTTGGGCCTCGTGTCACCCACCGTCAGGTTGCCCCATCCCATGCTTGAGATGTTCAGTTATTAGCGGGAAGGGGGAGTGTTAATGAACCCACATCAACAAGAGATAAAGGCCAAATTATACTATATATAAAATGATGCAAACCTCACATTCCAAGCTGGTTTTGTGGGGTTGAGTTAGGCTTAAATTATATTTTCTTAAGAGTATTAATTTTGTTTTTTCAAATATAAATAAAGCCCACGGGCTGTCAAAGAAACACAGTTTCAGCTCAGTGTCTCTATTTTCTGTAGTTAAACAATCCATTATTCTTGAGTGATTGTCAAAAGGTTTCAGGAACTGCATACATTAAGTTGTAACCAAATTAGACACACAAAATCAAGCAATATCTTAAAATAAAAAACATTATTTCAACCACCATGCATTCTCATCATTTCTAGCTTACAGTTCCTTTTACTGCAACATCAAGGTCAGCATCATCAAAAATAATGCAAGGCGCGTTGCCACCAAGTTCCAAAGATACCTACAAATCCAAAAAAACATGTATATAAGGGTAAAATATCCTTTTCAATATTAGATGCCCAGTATTTGAAGAAATTAATGACAAATTCTAAGCATACTCTTTTAACTGTCTCAGCTGACCCAGCCATTAATTTCTTTCCAACAGCCGTTGAGCCTGTGAATGTGATCTTCCTTACCTAAATAAGGTTGACAATTTCATACTCAGATATTCAATTACATTCACAACGTAATTGCTTCATAAAATCAAATGGTCACTAAACCTGTGGACTTGCAAGTAAAGCGTCCCCAATATCAGGAGCATTTCCCATTACAACATTCACGACACCCTATGTCATAAAATATCACACCCATTAAAATCATAAACAAGGGCAGGAAGGAGGAAAAAACAGGGAAGGTTTATTATGGGAAAAGACTGGAAGAAGAGAAGGTGGAGAAAAGGTCTCAGACATATAGCAACATAAGAAATGGGTAACTAAAGACTTTTGTAAAATTTACACAATCTAGTGGAAGAACTAATGATGATTAGGTGTGTCCAAAGGAACCAATTTAGTATTTCTCTTCTGAAATCATACTTCACATGTGCAACAAGTACATGGTACAGTACCAAATTATTAATAGTAAAGCATTAAAGTTAGTAAAAGACATGCAAAGGAGCAAAATAACAGCAGAGTTAAATATAGTTTTGACATAAACACATAGTGGATTACTTACCAAAGTATCAAAATGAACTACCTATAAACATCCAAATCAAGCTATTGATGTATAATAAAATGACAATTTTCAATAAATTTAAATACAAAATTACAAAACATCAAGCGGAAAATGATAGAACTGTAAGCAAAATATGCAATGAACTTCCATATAAAAATATGTTTAAGAAACTACCGCTGGTATTCCAGCTTGAATGGAGAGTTCTGCAGCAGCTAAAGCAGTGAGAGGGGTAAGTTCAGAGGGTTTTACGACCACTGTACAGCCACATGCAAGGGCGGGACCAACCTGAAAAATAAGAAAACAAATAATTCTTAAAATGACTGATGTTCACAAACTCATAAAATCACTTAAAAATGAAAATTTGTCAAATTTGGATGGTAAATATTCAAAACAAAATATACCTTTCGAGTAATCATAGCCAGGGGAAAGTTCCAAGGTGTAATTGCACCAACAACCCCTACAGGCTGCAAATCCAAAGACATTAACACAAGCCATATATATAAAAATATTAGGATTCAGGACTATCAAGCAGAAATTGAATATTAGAATGAGTAAAATCAAATTCTAGGACTTCCGTACAAAAGGCAATTGAAACAATCATTTCCTGCAGTATTCATACACTAAATTATTGGGTATCAAGACAAGATGATATTTTTTATTTGCTAAGAAAAATGCCTCCTCAACATTCACAAGAATATATACCTTTCAATTAGTCCAGATATAAAAATGTAGCTACAAGCTAATGTCATTTCTTCTAATAAGATGGGAATATACTTTCCATTTGTTGGGGAGAGTACCTCCTTTGGGTCCTACTTAACATATATTAAGAAGTGAACTTTAAGTCTAGTTTAACTATATAAAACCGGTTTAAAATTTACTTATAGTATCAGAGTCATTTAGAGTCTATTATAACGAGAGTTTGTTGAGCTTATTAGACCACCCGCTATTGAACCACCCACAAATAGTCTCACACACCATGGTTATAGAATCGAGATATAAAGAGTAAGATACATAATAAATAAAATATAATCTATTTTTAAAATAAACAAAAATTTAATATAAAAAGTAAAAAAATAACATAAACAGTTTTATTTTAAAATACACTTTTTAAAAAATATATATAATAAAATAAAATAAACAGAAACTTAAATAATTGTTCATAAAAAAGTAAAAATAACATAAACAGTTTTTATTTAAAATACACTTTTTAAAAAGATATAATAAAATAAAAAAATGGTTCAGCTTTTTTAAAAGGTGGGTCAGCTTTTCTAAAAGATGATTCAACATTTCTAAAACGGTGGTTCACCCTTTAAAAAAATGGTTGAGTGAAAAATGGTTCATATTAGGTTAGGTGCGGTTCAAATATTAAAAACCTGGTTCAGCAGGTACTTTAACAAATAAAATTTTCTTCTCCGAAGATCTTCTCATGACCCTTCTTCTCCAGTGAATCTCCCGGTGACTAAGCTTCTTTTCCATGTTCCTCACTTTTCTTCTTCTTCCATTGTTCTTCTTCTTCGGTGACAAAATCTCTATGAATCAGAAATAACGAAACAGAATCGAGAATCCCACAATTCACTTGATTCATGTCACGATTATCACCCAAAACGATTCATCTTCGGATCTAAATCGGCAAAGTCAAGTTTTGTTTCGAATCGCAATTTGAATCTTACAATTCATCCGATTCTAACTACCATGTCACACACAAGTTGAAGGGTCTCGACGTGAGGGGAATTAGAGATCTCACATCGACTGGAGATAAGAACATTTCATAGTATATAAGTGGATGTAAACCTTATCTTATAAACCGGTTTTATAAGGTTGAGTTGGGCTTAAAGTTCACTTCTTAATAACATATGACCTAAAATAACAAATTCGGCAGTACTTGAACAATGTCATATTTTGGCTTTATTTAGTAGCCATGTTTCACATCAATATAATTTAAAAAGCACCATTTCCTATTTAACCAAGTTGTTCTTTTTTTTTCTTCTATAACATAGAAATTGGGGAGGTGGAAGAGAACTTGGCAATAAATAAAATAAGGCTATGTTTTTAGTCTTTGAAATTTAAGGTAATTCTAGTTTTGCTCTCAAATCTTAAAAACTTTTAGTCCTCAAAAATTGAAAACAATATGATATAGTCCCAAAACACTAATTTGAGTAATTCAAACTATTTTTAACCCCTCAAATTTAGTGCTTAGGAACAAACCCTATTTTAATATGGCACTGCCCATTATGTATCTATTAAGGAGACTTCCACAAGATTTTTCAAAACCACAATCAGAAATAAAAGATCAGTAGTACTACTGATGAAAATGTGTGTACTATGAATGCATAAAATGGAAATACAATAGAATAAAAGTTCCTACTGCCTAGAGCTAGGCTCCTTTGTAGACACAAATGCTGTCCCCCCATGACTAACTATCCACAATCAGCAATGCCCCCTCTCATACCAAAAAGCAAGTTATAACAGAATTTTCTTCACAACCAATCCATTACTCACTCTCTCACTACCCTAAACAATTATTCCATGTTTCCCTTCCTATTTGTTCTACAATAAACTCTACATATTGTTGACCAAGAGACTGGACTTTAGTCCACAAATGGGGTCCTAACATTGTCCCCTTCTTGATTAGCATTCATGTCCTCAAGTATGAAAGACAGAAATAGATTCCAAAATTTGAATTCCTTCACCCAAATGGTTTCTTCAAATGCATCAACAATTGGGAACTAAATCACCTTCCTTGGTTATGCTACAAGCTACCAATATTGCCTCCAATCAAAGGAACTTGTTTGTGTTCCGCCGTCAAACTAGTAGGTTGGTCCTCTTCAACTATTTAACTTCTAACAACCTTTGTTAACAAAGAAACATGAAATACAGGATCAATCTGACAATTGAATTTTTCCAGACTCTGCTCCTATTCTTTCAACAATTTGGAAAGGACCATAGTAGCAAGGAGAAAGTTAGGGGCAAATGCGAGCTTCAACTATTTTCTGCCCATGGGACCATAACTTGAGAAAAAACCCAATCTTCTATCTCAAAAATTGGTTTTGTCTATCACCTTGGGTCTTCATTCTACTCTAGGCTCTTTGTAGATGAAAATTGAGTTGTTGTAAAGCCCCATCGCAATCCAAAAATTCTCTTTATACGGCTTCCACCTATGTTTTCCACATTAAGAAACAAGTCAGCAAGGAGGCTTTTGCCTATAAATAGTCTCTGAAGGAGTGATAACTATCAAGACATGAAATGTGATATGGTGTTAAGATTATGCCCATGGCAACCACAACACCAAAGTTTCAGGTTGATCAGCAATAAAACATTGTTAGTTGGTTGTTGGAGCTATCAAAATAAATAACAACAAAGTTTCAAGCATAGATTTGGTGCAGGTGTATGAAGATAAAATGTCAAGGAACTAGTGGCACATGACATCATTTGGTTGAGTTAGGTGTGTAGTGGTTGCGAGAGAAGGGCAGCTCCAATCACATTGGCACATTAGAGGTGAGATGATGTGGTGGCTAACAAGCGACAAAAAGTGTTGGCCGACTCAAGAAAGTTTTGATGTTGAAACAAGAAGATTTGGACGACTCAAAAAGTGAAAGAGACAACACAGAAGAAACAGACAACCTTGTATAGGTGACATCAATTGTCTTGTGACAAAGACCAAGCAGGCCAAGTCATAATTGAATTGTGACGCTAGGGATGCTATGTTCTTAAGTAGAAAGAGGTGCACCCTGACTATCAGCTATAGTTTTTTGCCTAGTAGTAAGCGCTCAATCCAACAATTGGCATCGGATCCAAGGTCACAAGTTTGATTCTAGCACAGCAATTGTTGAGGAAGAGATTGTTGTAAGTGGCATCAATTGTCCTGTGGTGGAGGCCTGGTGGGCCAAGTGACCGTCAAATCATAGCGCTTGGATTGTTACGCTCTCAAGTAGAAACACTCTAACTATCAACTATAGCTTTTCGCCTAGTGATAAGCGCTCGATCCAACAATACATTTTTGAGATACTTGGACAGATCAAAGGCTTATCTTTAACTCCTCAAACTTTGAATGTTGACAAAATCATAAATGTAAGATTTGATGATTTTGGTCAAACTGATAGGAGACTATTAGATCTAGAAAATGGTTTTGCATATTTACATATCAAACCAACAAAAATACCAAACCGTAAATGTAAAATTTGATGATTGTTGTCAAGCTTTTGGTATAGTTTTGATACTACAGTTATGCTTTAATAGCACAGTCTTTGACACTCATTATAGAACTCTTTAGATGCACATGTTATTTTGACTTTCCTTGGCCTTGGTCTACATTGCTAGAAGAGAATAATAGAAATTAGCGAACTCACTCTAGAGAGTTGCCACCTTTGCTTCCATCTTTTGTGACATTCACTACTTCCTTGACAATGACTTTTCATGGAACTTCATCCTCCCCCACTTGAGTCATCCAATATGTTGAACCAATTTGTTAGAAACCAAAATTAGTAGTGGTGGAAGACAATCACTAATCAAGAAAATGTGTGTATTATGAATGCATAAAGAGGAAATACAATAGAATCGAAAATCCTATTGCCCAATGCTAGGCTCTTTCAAAGGCACAAATGCTCTCTACCAATGACTAACTATCTATAATCGTTAATGCCCCCTCTCATCCTAGTGACCTTCACAACCAATCCACTACTCATTCTCTCACTGCCACCTTAGCAATTATTCCATACTTCCCTTCCTATTACTTTTGGAATAAACTCTCCATAATGTGGGCCTAGTGACTAGGCCTGAGTCCAAAACTAAGGTCCTAACAGAGACCATGAGCCAAATACAAATAGAGGTCATAAAAAAGATTTTGTTTCATGTCATGTTTAAGCTGAGAAGAATCCTTAATGATGATAAAACATTTCATCTCAACCAATTACACCATAGAGTGGCATAGAAAGAAAAATCCCATTATCCCCATAAGTCATACCCTATTGTTTAATGTATAATAAAAGCTGAATAAAAAATTTAAGACACCAAGTTACCTGCTTAAGAACAAATAATCGCCGATCGGATAAAGGTGCAGGAATTATATCCCCATATACACGTTTTGCCTCCTCAGCTGAAAACTCAACAAATCCAGCCCCGTAGTTTATCTGTAAAATAGACATTTACATATATATTGTACCCATAATGAAATTCAATTAGGGAAAATACATAAGAAAGAAAGGGAAAAATAATTGGCAAAGTACAAAACAATAGAAGTTCACCCATCATATACCTCACCAATAGACTCTTTAAGAGTTTTCCCCTGCTCCAAGGTTATAAGTTGTGCAAGTTCTTCTTTATGTACCATTAGCAAATCATACCTTGAAAATTGAAGAGAAGATGAACAGGATGTAACTATTATCAAACAAAAAATACAAATCATGAACTTCCATCATGACATGTCCAGCTGTCATGCATAGAAACATATGCAAACCTCCTCAGCTCATGAAATCACAAAAGAAAACCATACCATTTCCTCAAAAATTTGCTTCTTTCAGCAGCAGTGGTTTTGCTCCATGCTACACAGGAAATTTTAGCCATCATAATATTGTGAGTGGTCCAAAATATTAATTCATCTTTTGTACAAAGAATGATTATTGAACATAAATAAACCAAGAACTAATACATCATTAATATATTAGAAAAGGGTATGATTACTATTAAACTATAATAATAGAGAGACATTTTTTTTAGTTAAAGATCACATGTTAGGCATCATTGTTAACCTTGGCATCCAGCGAGGCTTGCACCCCAACATTCAACAACCATATGATCATCACATGGAAAGTTGTATATAAAGAAGGAAAAAACATATACAAAAACATGGGGGACCAAACCAAACCCATGCTCAAAAACAAACAACCAATGTTCCAAGCTTGTGTTTGTGAACCATTGGAAAAAGTTATAGAAGGAAAATTGATAGTAGTAGTGGTAAAGATGGAGAAAAGAGAATGATTACGGGATATATGAACGATTGCACTACAATCAATGACCCAAGGATCAAGAGAAGAAGATTGAGAGAGACAACCAAATGAATTACTCGTGTGTACACCAAAGAGTATTAGCTAGTAGTGTAGGAGCAACAAGTGACTCAACAATAGATGTCTGAGCAATATTGAGTCAACGAGGGGGTTTCCCATGCAGCTTCCAACACCTATCAATGCTATCTCCAATGCAATGATATTTTCATTTTGGAAGATTGTTAGAATTACCTGTGCGAAGGCATTTAGAGTTATTACTTTGTGATGTAAAGGCAGTATTTCCCTTGCAAATGAAGTATGTGTCTATGTTCATTTTTTGAGAAATATGGAGGAAAAAGATGTAGAAGTCATAGAAGGGTTTACTAGTGATCTCAACACCTGATCGTGGGTAGCTACATACTATTGTGGCAAGCCATATAAGCCCAAGATCATAAAAAACATAGTGCAGTGCAGTGTGGAAGGAGCTCATTAAAATCATGTATAGCAGCACGAAGCCATACAAGATAAGCAAACATAGGGCCTCTTTTCATGTCACTAGGGAGCCACAGAATATGCATCAACTTGGTCATTTTGAGGGACCGGATAAAATTTTCACCGGAGATGGTCAAGGTTTTTACATATTCACAAATCTGGTTCTTCCTCTTTTGTCACCTATTAACTTATTTGTTTCTGATTAAATAACCTGCATGATCCTGATTAAATAACCTAAATGATCATTATTAAATAACCTACATGTTCCCTTTATTACCAAAAATTTATTAAGGGTCAGTACTTCTACACAAGACAATTTTGTATTCTTTGAGTTTCATCCTCATTATTCTCCCGTCAAGAGACTAGGGAGAATAATTTTGTACTCCTCTTTGAATTTCACTCAAAAGGAGTTGTTGGTACTAATGGTCTCTACTCCTTCTGGAATTTCCAGCCTCGAGGGTCCTCTGTGTTGCTGTCCTCTGCAGTTGATTCGCCTTCAGATTTTGTTGTTTTGTCCTCCAATTCTGCATATGTTTAATTCTAGTACTACACATAAAGTTTATGATGTAGTTTTGAACCCTAGCAGTCTGGGCTTCATACTAGTTCTCATGTTCTTAAACTCATACTTAATTGTTGCAATATTCCTTTAGTCAGTAAAAAAATGTTCTTGATTAATGATCTTCTTGTTGTATAGGGAAGTCCCATAGACTTCCTTCTTCTACCTCTGAAACTGTTTACACAACTCCTTTGGACTTAATTTTTACTAACCTCTAGGGATCATTGCATATTACCTCACATTTCTGGTTACACTTACTATGTTTCCTTTGTTGATGCACATTCTAAGTTCATACGGATTTATCTTTTAAAGTCCAAATCTGAAACTCGTTCAGTTTTTCAACAATTTAAAAAATAAAGAATATAAAAGATATTATTTTCTCTATCTCTCTGTATTTTTCCGTTACACTAGCACAATATTCCCCTTTAGTGTGTTATTTCCAGCTGTCCCTTTTTTGGTGATTCTATTTTGGGTTTTGGTCTTTTTGCTTTCAAGGGTAGCTACTAAAAATGCTCCCTTTGTATTCTGCTGTGCGTATCACAGAAATAATAAAATATTACATCATTTTATTCTGGTTTTATCTTTTCTCTAATAGTTTTTTGATAAACTTCACCACGAAGCTTAATGAAATATGAATAAGCTCTTCTCCAAACACCCCCTATGTTTCTAAGGCAAAGACATATTTAGTTCCGGTCATTACTTGTAGTCTGAAATATACCACACTGGAAAGTTTCATACACCTAAGTTTCCTAAAGAGCTCAAATAAGCTCTTTATTGGCTCTCCCAAATACACACACACTAAGTATCTTAGGAAACGACATATATAGTCAGGCATTTCTGTTAATATATTTTAACCATATCCTATGTTTCTGTTCGTAGCTTGAAATATAGCATACAGCATCAAACTGGGAAGTTTCATACATCGATATGCTTCATAGGCTGCAGAAATTGCATCATTTGTCTCTCTTCCACCCATGCACGCAACATCTACAATAGATTCACCAGTTGCTGGATTATAAACCTGTCACGTCATTGAATATATAAGATGCTAAAACAATAACACTATTAAAACAAAGAAATTTCAAGTGGAAAAACAGGCTGCAAAGTTACACTACTATCATCAGCAACATTAATAGACCATGAAGCAGCAAGTATATGCTGCCCCTCTTCCATTTCACTTTGCCAAAAATACATTGGAAGAAGAGAGAAAAAATGAACAGCAGGTATACCTTTATGGTTTTTCCATCATAAGCGTCAGTCCATTTCCCTCCAATAAGGCCCTGAGTCCTCAGCAGTCCAGAACTTGTAAGCTTGGAAGCAACACTTTGTGCATCTATGCTCATCTGTCATTCAAACAAACCTGACTCATGCACAAGTAACAGGAATATCCCAAATGATAGTACTAAAATAATAAACACCCATTTGTTAGTCCCTGAAAGACTTAAGAATCATCAGTCTGGTTTTCTAATGACAACTACATCAAAATAGTCATTCCAATATCAATTTTAGGAATCGAACCATTAACAATGCTAACAAGAAATCAGATTTAAGTCGTTCACACTTTAAACAAAGAATTAAAGGTTGCTTGCAGTTTCACCATTCAAACAAGGATGTCCTGTAATTGAAAACTGTTGACTTTCATAGTAATTACTTTAAAAGTTTATCCAAGAGTGATTGATTTATAAGGACTATATAGTTGAAATTATAGAATTTTACTTTAAACTCGTTAAAAAGGTTAAGGGAAGCCTAAAGTTCCCTTTATATCAAAATTATCCCCCTTGAACAAATGGGTGAAAATACGTACAATATAGGCAAAAAGATTGGAACTTTGTAATCAAATTCAAACATCAAGACACACTGAGAAGTGGGTATGTCAGAAAAAGAAAATGGTGCAAAAAAAGGGCTTGCCTTCCGGGTGAGGGGAGGAGAAGAGGATAGCATCTGCATCTGAACAGAGAGAAGATAGGAAGGGCGAGAGAGAAGCTTTGACGATCGCATTGCCATGAAGCAAAGGTTCTGTGCTGCCATCAGCAGTTTTGTCTGTTTGCTTGATGAAAATGAATGAGAAGAGTGTCAGAAATGTGGGTGCATCATTGGCATAACTTGATCTGAACTTGAGGAATGAATGCCACGAATGTGGTGTTAACTAGGAGAAGATCACTACCACCGTTCCAACTAATTCCGCAACAGACAAAGTTTTAGGTTGCTTTCTAGAGACAACTCTAAACTAAGCCAAATTTTGAGGATTACTTTTTCTTTTTATAAAATGTTTGGTTATTTTTTAATTTAGGTTTTTTAATACCATTCTTTTTCTAATATTTGTCTTAAGGGAATCAAATCTTAATTAGGACTTACGTGGATACAATGATATCACTGCACCAAACATTAGAATTAATGTTGAACAGAATAATATTAAGTATAATTCATTATACATCTAATCTACCAAATAAAATAACCTTCACTTTCAAACATTTTCTTCTTTTCATTTCAAGCAAATAATATTGATAAAGTCATTATTTTTTTTATCTACCATCAAGTCAATCATCAACGTGACCATTATCACACTCACCTATTC